>ENA-UPXC01004681-UPXC01004681.1-human-gut-metagenome-genome-assembly--contig:-NODE-4681-length-12101-cov-77.014554_pt1 | contig 12101 bp, 11 predicted proteins | sample MGYA00250047_ERZ773371 | MGnify/ENA primary metagenome ERZ773371 (study PRJEB29103, sample SAMN06111975) | human gut metagenome | biome: human gut; feature: ankylosing spondylitis patient; material... | reverse complement strand
AATATCCGCATTTTTGTTAGCAGAATCGGGATGCACCTCCGGGTAGCAGGCACCTCCTACGCAGAAATCTCCGTTTTTCTTAATAAAACGCACCAGATCGGAGGCGTGCGTAAAATCCGTAAATACTTCTCCGTCGAAATCCTTGGGAATATCTCCTCTCAGAGCTAAAATATTCTCGATCCCTGCTGCCTGCATTTCTGTAAGAGCGGTACCGATGCTGCCCCTGTCAGCACAGACACAGGTCAGATGCGCCACGGTAGGCACATTGTGCTGCTTCTGAATCTCTCCTGCCAAAGCAATGGTATGTCCCTTGGTACTGCCGCCGGCGCCATAAGTCACGCTCATATAAGCAGGCTGCAATGCCGCGATCCCCAGTGCTGCTGCCTCCACATTTCCGAAATCCGTGCTCTTCTTCGGAGGAAATACCTCAAAAGAGATCGTTGCGGTATCTTTATTCAAAATATCTCTGATCTTCATACAATTCTTCTCGCCTTTCCATCATCTACATACCTTCAGGCTGCGTAATTACCCTTTGTTTTCCCGCAAAAAGATAGGCAGGAAATCCTGTTTTTCCTCTTCCTTAGTCTCACTCTCCGCAATTACATTCCGGATATTCTGCATCCGCTTATCCAGTGCCGCACTCTGCTGCGCACAGTCATACAGCTCGTCCTTCAGGAACTTTGCCTGACTCTCCGGAATGTTTTTCTTATACTGCAGCTTGTGCTCCAGGCTCGCCCAGAAATCCATGGCTATCGTACGGAACTGCACTTCCACATAGACCAGCTTTTTCGTATTCTGCAAAAAGATCGGCACCTGCACGATCAGATGCAGACTCCGGTAGCCACTCTCCTTGGGATTCTTGATATAGTCCTTGCGTTCCACCAGTGTGATATCATCCTGTCGCAGAAAACTCTCCGCAAGCTCATAAATATCGTCCGGGAAGGAACAGATGACCCGGACTCCGGCAATATCGCGAATATTCTCTTCGATGCCTTCCATAGTCATAGGGATATTTTTCCGGCGGATCTTACGCAGAATACTGTCATACGATTTCACTCTGGTCTTAATCCCTTCGATGGGATTCCGGTCGTATTCCAGGGAATACTCCTGATTCAATACCTTGAATTTCGTCTCCACCTCCATGATGGCACACTGATAATACGACATCAGCTCGTCCATGGGGCGCTTGTTTTTCTCGATCAGATCCAGGAATTGATCCGATAATAAATGCTGTTTGAAAAATTTATCTCTGAGTGTATCCATAATATAACTTACCCTTTTATTGTCTATTTTTTTAATCAATATCTTTTATCGACAGACATGGTGACGATAATACTAAAAAGAAATAGCATCCCACCGTCCAAAGTGAATGCTATTTCTTTTCTAACATTTAACTGAGGGCGAATCGGAATTTTCACCTCCGACCACCTTTCTAAGTAGATTATACATTATGAGGGGTTGAGAAATCAATCCCCCTTTTCATTGAATCTTGATGATTTCATCACATAAACAAAACAGCTTAATACACTTTAATCAAACACTGTCGGTGCATTCGGATCTTGCAGTGCCGCAAAACACATCAGTATCTGCTCCCTGGTGCATTTTTCCACCGCAAGATTTTCGGGGAGCGTGTCCTCATCAAAAAATGCAATGCCGGTCGTTTCGATATTGTCTTCAAATTCACCGCTTTCGTATTTGCACTGCACGAAGATTTTAACCACTCCGTATGCATAGTTTGTCACATTATGCTTACGCCAGTCCTGAACAGCGATCAGCTTTTCTGCCGTCACGGCAAAGCCCGTTTCCTCTTTTACTTCCTTTACCGTATTCGAAGCAACCGACTGGTCAACGTCGCACCAGCCACCGGGCAACGACCATGTACCGTTGTTTTCATGAACAAGCAGAATTTTCCCATCCACAAATACAGCAGCTCTCGTATCCACTTTTGGGGTCTGGTAACCTGTTTCGTTGCAAAACAGATCATAAACCTTGGCAACGGGAATATCTGTCCTTACAGCAATCATTTCCGCCGAGATTCTGCGCAGCTCTTCATAACGTTCTATATCGTATTTGTCTTTTCCATATTGCAGTCCTGCCTGCGCAATGCTTTGAATACGAATTGCGAAATCTAACCATGCATCATTCATCATCAATCCCCCTTAAACTGTCCGGTGAGTCCATTATATCACGATTCGCATCTCCGATGCTCTACGCTGCTTTGCAGCTATCGTGATCAAATTCGCCGTTCGCCAGAAATCTGCCAGCAGCTTTCTGGCTCTCTTGCGCTCATTATACTATATTGCGCACGAATCGTTAAGTGTATATAATAAAACTCAAGTCCGGCAAACTACAGAGAACACAGGAGAAAACAAATGGCAAAAAAAGTGTTATTGATCAATGATCTGGCGGGATACGGCAAAGTGGCATTATCTGCAATGCTTCCGGTATTGTCCTATCTGAAATACGAGACTTACAATCTCCCCACAGCAATCGTATCCAATACTTTGGATTACGGAAAATTCGATATTCTGGATACCACACAGTATATGAAGAACACTTTGGGTGTATGGAAAGCCCTTGATTTTCAGTTTGATGCCATTTCTACCGGTTTTATCGTATCAAAAGAGCAGACGCAGATGATCACGGAGTTCTGCATCGAGAATGCAGCTAAGGGCGTCACTGTATTCACAGATCCCATCATGGGCGATGATGGAAAGCTGTACAACGGCATGTCAGAAGAAACGGTGGAACTGATGCGAAAGCTGATCTCCGTGGCAGATTATATTGTGCCCAATTACACGGAAGCCTGTTATCTGACGGGAACCGCCTATGAAGTAGACGGCATCACCAAGGAAGACTATCATAAAATGATTGATGCACTGCGAGCATTGGGCACAAAGTCCGTAGTGATCACCAGTGCGATTGTAAAAGATTCCGTGAATAAAGCTGTAATGGGGTATGACCATATAGAAAATAAGTATTTTCAAATTGATTTTGATGAGATTCCGGTTCGTTTTCCGGGTACCGGCGATATCTTCTCTGCCATCTTTATGGCCAAAATATTGAACGGTGAGACTTTGCAGACCGCAACACATAAAGCAATGAATGCCGTACGGACAATGATTATGAAAAATGCGGAGAATGCAGATAAATTCAAGGGAATCCCCTTAGAAACCTGTTTGGAGGTATTGGACGAATGAGCAGACCCAGAATTCAGATTACATTAATTGACCAAAAAGGAACAAAAGGCTGCCACAGGGGACATAAAATCGGCGATTCTTATGATTTTGGCACAGAACGCGGCAACCTGTGCCCCATGGCAATGCATGTGGCGTTTCCTTATGTAGATATTCTCCGGTATGGTGGAGAAATCCCCGGAAATCCGAAGGGAACCGCTATCTTTGCCTGCCCGGATGTGGATACGCTGAATGTGTTTAAAATTGAAAGGATTGATGAAAAATAAGCGGCTCCGGCGAGCCGCTTTTCATTTTCTAGATGGTCGATGCAATGATCTGCATCTTCCCCTGCAATTCCACCTTACCATATCCATCAGGCAGGATTAGGTGATCGCCCTTTTTTAAATGAGTACCATTCAGGGTGCCTTCGCCTTCTACCACGCTCATCAGGATGAAAGGCTTATCCTGCCAGGTCTCCACGCGATGCTCCACATCAATACGGTATACGGTGTAGTAAGGGCACCGGATCAGCTGCTGAATGGCATCATCCTTCTTCTCGGTATGCACCACACTGTTGTCCACGGATTTTGCGGGAACCGTGATCACATCAATACTCTGTGCGATGTGCAGCTGTCTGGGCTTGCCGTTGCTCAATCTGTCGTAATCATACACGCGGTAAGTGATATCACTGCTCTGCTGGGTCTCTAAGAGAAGAGTTCCTCCCTTGATGGCATGCACGGTACCGGGATCGATCTGGATGAAATCCCCGGGCTTAATGGGAATCTCTCGGATGAATTCCTTCCATCTGCCCTCATGGATCATCTGCTCCAGTTCTTCCTTCGTCTTCGCATTGTGTCCGGCTACCAGCGTGGCATTCTCCTTGCAATCCAGGATGAACCAACACTCGGTCTTACCCAGGGATCCGTTCTCATGAACCTTCGCATACGCATCATCCGGATGCACCTGAATGCTTAGGTCGTCCTTCGCATCAATGATCTTGACCAGCAGCGGAAAACGATCCATTCCCGCGTCTCCGAACAGCTCGGGGTGCTTCTCCCATAGTTCTGACAGCTTCATTCCCTGAAAGGCTCCGTTTCTCACGGTACCATCTCCACTTGGATGAGCGCTGATGCCCCAGCACTCCCCGATGTCATCTCCCTCAATGGGGTAACCGAATTCTCTGTTCAGCCGGGTGCCGCCCCAGATGTTGTGAGTACACACCGGATTTAAAAATATAATATCTTTATTCATGCTCCTGTTCCTGCTTCCTTTGAATCTGTCCCCGATACATTTTTATTAATAACTCAGCATTACGGTACTGTCAATCCTTTCGTGTTACCTTCTTCCCTCACCCCGGACACGATCGCCGACACCAGGTAGAATTCTGCCTTGATATCCGTGATGTCTCTCTGCAGTGTCTGCATGCATCATAGCGATCCGGCCGGCAGAAATGTGCATTTATCCACAGAGCATAACTTTAGCGGAAAAAGCACCATTCTGATAGGTAAACGTACTTGCACCGCCGCTTTTTTCTGCAATATGTTGGATAGACTGGATGCCGACGCCGTTTCCCTTTCGTTTGGAGGATTGAAAAACACCGTCCTTCTCCCTGATTTCGCCGTCATAGGCATTCTCCACTTCGATCAGGAGCAGCCGCCCGGCATGCAGATATGCAGTGATTTTGATCTGCCGTCTGTCTGGTGCAGTGCGGATACTGGCTTCGAGCGCATTTTCCAACAAGTTGGACAAGACCAGACACATGTTGATCTCATCGATGGGAAGAGTCTGCGGCAGATCGAGCTTTGCACAAAAGGGAATGTCTTCGCGCTTTGCCAGGGCACAATAATAGCCGATGACGCTATCTGCTGCATGGTTTTCGCAGAAATGTATACCGAGATTCGGGATGCGGGAAATGTTTTTTTCAAGGTAGCTTTTCAATCTTTCCAGATCGCCTGTCTCAGCCAGTGCGGAAATTTGATTCAGTTGGTGGCGCATATCATGCCGCGCCTGCCGCACTTCTTCGATGGCAGCTTTGAGATTCTCATAGCGTTGCTGCTGCAGGAAAAGAAGCTGGTTTTCCTGCTGTAATCTCGCGTTGCGGTTGAGACTGGTGGCCATTAGCAGGAAAATTGCGTTGAACAAGAGCAAAAGCAAAAGAAGTGCAATACTTATCACAATATAGCCCTGTAATACACGACCGGTCCTAAGCGTCGTCTGATAGCGCGGGATCATAAAAAGGTTCAAAAAAATGAACACCAGCGGCAAAACCCAGAACACATACCACGTTTGCGCAAAATTATCATCCTCGACCATCACACGAACTGCATGGGTTGACGGATAGAACGCTGTCAGCACCAAAATCCAGCAAACCACATTATAAAATACACAGGCTGCAAGGCAGAACCACGGTTCGTCCTGTGGCAGCTGCATATGCAGAGCAATCATAACACTGATAGCCCGGGACAAGCTGTTGATGCATGCAAATACTGCGCAGACAGTCAGTGCAATTGTTCCGGATTTCCAGAGGGAGATTTGGAGTGTTCCGGTATATAGCCCAATTGCAAGCAATGTGATCCCTGCCAGGGCAGACGCAGTGGACGCATGAAGCTGATAGCAGACGATCCCAGCACCGATACACAATCCTGCCATCAGTGGGAGAATCCGGGCGGCAAGCTTTCCGGGAGACTGCTTCAGATAGGATTTTACAGGGAAATATGCAAGTAAAAGACCGGGGAGTACGACGGACAACTCCAGGATCGGACGCAGAATATCTTTCATCTCATACACCCCCTTGCAGCAGAAATTCCATAAATGCCTGCCTGGCAGGCTTCAAAAGTTCCTGGTTGACATATACGCGGCTGCCGTCGGTCATGCAGAAAGCGGCGGCCTGAAAATCAGCGGCATGTTCTAAATTGACAATCGTACCGCGGCCGCAGACAAAAAAGCGTGGATCTTTTTTCAGCGGCTCGGTAAATGCCTTAAAGCTTTGCCGCGTGGCAAGCGTTTTTCCGGCAGTTGTGCGAATGTTGATCATATGAGCAAAATGCTCGGCAAAGATAATGTCCCTATAGCGAAGGCGAACGTCGCTGCCACTGACTTTCACCGTCAGAATCGGCTCCGGACGCGGAAGTTTAGTGAGCATTTCAGCAAGCAGAGCGGCAAGTTCTCCCTCGGAAAAGGGCTTCACGAGATAATGAAATGCCCGCACCTGAAAGCCCTCCAGTGCATGATCGGTAGATGTTGTGGTGAAGATCAGAAAGCAGTCTGCATCCGTCTTCCGAAGTTCCTTTGCGGCATCCATGCCGCTTAATCCTTTCATGTAAATGTCCAGAAATGCCACAGTAAAGTGCCGTTCTTTTTCTGCTGCGAGAAAGCTCTCGCTGCTATCAAATTCTAAGATCTCCGTCTCTACACCGTACAAGCTCAGCTGTCGCTCAAGCCGCATTTTCAACAGCGCACGTTCGGTCTCGATATCATCCACTATTGCTATCCTCATATCGGACTGACTCCTTTGTAAAAAATTCCAGTATCTAAATTATATCATACCTGTCCAACACCGGCACCGTGAAAAACTCAGATTTCGTGACGGAATTAAGGGTTTCGTGCCAAACGGCTTGAAAAGCGTTTGCATATCCGTATACTGACAAGCAGAAAGCATCAATGACGGCAGAAAGGAGGGAGTGCTGTGTACCACATTGCCGTGCTGACAAATAGTGAAACACAGGAAGCCTTTTATATAGAGCAGCTTTCACGGTTCTGCTTTGAACGCGGTCTGTTTCCCAAAATGGACTGTTACCGTGGGCAGGAGTTGTTCTTTGATGTGGCGCGTATAAATGCGCCAACCTGCACTGTGATCGCACTTCCGGGGGTAGCAGGTTTGAATGCGGTGGAGCATCTGCGGACGCTTTTTCCCGAAATGCGCATCATCTGGTGCAGCGATCTGGATTTTTCCCTGCATGCGTTTCGGCTGCGTGTAGACTATTTTCTGTTAGAGCCAATAACAGAAGAAGCGTTTCAGCAGGGACTTTCTACATGGTTAGATGGAAAAAAAAACGTCTGCCTTATTCCGAGCGGATCACAACAAACATAACAATGAGGAGGATTATTGATGAAAAAGAGAAAAAAGATTTATTCTGTATTTAGCTTTCTTCTGGCGGGAACACTGTGCCTGTCTATGGCGGCCTGTGGTGGAACGCCCACACCCACAGAGGACGAAACAACATCTTCTGCACCGTTATCCGGTGCACTGCCTGTGAAGGCTTTGCAGCCCAAACACGTGGATGAAAACCCTTATATGGCAAAAAGTGATGCAAACATCCATCACGACGGCTACAACACCGACTCAACGGATGAAATTCTGCCGCTCGGCATCTATCCGGAAATCAATGTTTCCTTTGAGACAACGAACCCGAACGCCTCACCCGCGATTTACTTTGACAACTACGGTCACGCGGTCGTGCCACTGCTCGGCGGCATCGCCATCCGTGATCTGAATGCAACAGAGACGAAGACGCTCGGCTATTTTTCACCGATGCAACATGATGGCGGCGGTTACGTCATCCAGAGTTCCTACACATTCCTTGACTCTAAAAACCGTGTCGTCTGCCCGACGAGCAACAACCATGTACTGATACTGCGTACGACAGAGGAAGATGGCAGCGTCATTCCGGAATTTGAAAAGGTTCTGGATATCGATATCAAGGCAGCTGCTGAGACCGCGCTCGGCAAAGAGCTGACACAAAATCTTCTGTCCGTGGTCTTTGACTACGACGGAAATCTTTGGTTCGCCACCGGCGGCTTCCGAATCTATCCCGAGCGGCAGCAGCAGGGTGTTCTCGGCTACATTGCCCACACAGCGATAGAATCGATTCTGAATGGCGAACAAACCGATCTTTCAAAGGCTGTCTTTGTTTACGGGCTGCCCCTTGGCGAGGGCGCAGAAAACGGCATTGCTGCCTCCAAAGACGGTGCGGTCATTCTGACGAACCAGAACTGCTATCTGTTGCGCGCGGAAGAAGGTGTGAACGTTGTGTGGTGCACGCCATATGAGAGTGTCGGTGCGAAGGTCAGTCATGATGGCGATAAGACTACCGGCGGCGGCCTTGCCTGGGGTGGCGGCTGCTCGCCCACACTGACACCAAACCTTGTACTGTTCACCGACAACGCAGACCCCGTTAAGCTTCTTGCGCTCGACATGAAGACCGGAGAGGTCGTAGCCAGCATGCCTGTTTTGGATGATCTGCCCGATGGGTATCAGGTGGCGGTTGAGAACTCTGCAATCGTTTATGACGACGGTGAAGGCACCGTCAGCACGATCGTCTGCAACTGGTTCGGCGCTGGTAACGCAGGTCTTGCCGACCCTGACAATGACTCTTCGATTCAGAGCTACGCCAACATTTATGACCAGAACTGGCTGATGAAGGGTAATGTTATGATCGCCCCGGGCGTTGAGCGGGTGGACACCCTAAAAACCGCCGATGGCTATGAAATGAAGAGCGTCTGGAGCCGGAACGATTTGCGCGACACGGCGATCATGAAGCTCTCCACTGCAACAGGCTATATCTACGGTTACGTACAGGATTTGGATACCGGCATGTGGCAGTACATTATTTTGGACTTTGCAACAGGCGAAACCGTCTTCACGATGGATGTGTCCAACAAATACGGCTACAATAATATGGCCATCGGCATGTACACCGGCAGCAACGGAAATACGCTCTACTGCCCGACAGGCTATCTGGAACTGCTGCGTTTGCAGGATCGCTTTGTGTACCTGCCCGAGCTTCCGTACCGTGAGGTTGATCTTGATCAGGCGGCAAGAAATGTTCTTTCGCAGGATCAGTTTGCGCAGGATGGCGGTGAAGGTACGGTTGCAAGCTGGCACAACACTGCGACCATCTGCAACGTGCATCCCAACACCATGGTAGCCTTCCGCATGAACAACCTGTCCGGCAGTGCCTCCGATCTGACGCTCTACGCCTATGGTGCAGACGGCAAGCTGGAAAAGGTTGGCTCTGAACTGTGGTCGCTCACAGACGAGACCGGAGCAAATGTGACGGAGCTGACAGACGGCGTGCTCTATGAGCTGCGCGTGACCGTCTCCGACGGCGGTGATCTCGACCTGAGCGAAACAGAAAAAGAAATCAAGCTATCTGTTGTACTTGGAAAATAAATCAGTTTGAAGATAAATCAGTTTTGAAGACAGCTATCATTTACCGGATTTTTATCTGCTGTAAACTTAGATCGTAGATGCGATGATCTGCATCCTGCCCTGTAATTCTACTTTGCCGTAGCCGTCGGGCAGGATCAGATGATCGCCCTTTTTTAAATGAGTACCGTTCAGGGTGCCTTCTCCCTTTACCACGCTCATAAGGACGAAAGGCTTATCCTGCCAGGTCTCCACACGGTGTTCCACATCAATGCGGTATACGGTGTAGTAAGGGCACTGAATCAGCTGCTGAATGGCATCGTCCTTCTTCTCGGTATGCACCACACTGTTCTCTGCGGATTTTGCGGGAACCGTGATCACATCGATACTCTGTGCGATGTGCAGCTGTCTGGGCTTGCCGTTACTCAGTCGGTCATAATCATACACCCGGTAGGTAATATCGCTGCTCTGCTGGGTCTCAAGAAGCAGTGTACCGCCCTTAATGGCATGTACGGTACCGGGATCAATCTGGATGAAGTCACCGGGCTTAATAGGGATCTCACGAATGAATTCTTTCCACTTGCCCTCATGAATCATCTGTTCCAGCTCTTCTTTTGTCTTCGCATTATGTCCGACCACCAGCGTAGCATTCTCCTTACAGTCTAAGATGAACCAGCACTCGGTTTTGCCCAGGGATCCGTTTTCATGTACCTTCGCATAAGCATCATCCGGATGCACCTGGATGCTTAAATCGTCCTTGGCATCAATGATCTTGATCAGTAACGGAAAACGATCCATTCCCGTATTGCCGAACAATTCCGGATGCTTCTCCCACAGCTCGGACAGCTTCATTCCCTGGTAAGCTCCGCTTGCCACGGTGCCGTCTCCGTTGGGATGGGCGCTGATACCCCAACACTCGCCGATGTCATCTCCTTCGATGGGATAACCGAATTCTCTGTTTAACCGGGTACCGCCCCAGATATTGTGGGTGCACACCGGTGATAAAAAAATAATATCTTTGTTCATGACCGTCTATCCTTTCCCATGATACTTACTATGTATTGCACTGCATCTTTTCCGTTATTCCGCTACTTAGCTTTGCAACGTCCGTTTCTGGAAAAATATTCTATCTGATATGTAACACATTTCTTCCGATCTGTCTACCTGACTTCCGTACTATGCCTATTCCGCTTCTGTTTCTGTTCTTACCCCGGATACAATCAATGACACCAGATAAAATCCAGCCTTATCGTTCTCGTGTGTCTCCGTGATCTCGATTCTCACCCGGTGTTCCCCATAAGGCAGGTGCTCTGCCACCGTTGTCAGCTGCATTTTGTCTCCCCAGGTCTCATCGAAGGTTCCGTCCAACACGCACGCCGTCTCAGGGTTCTCATCCACCACTGCTGTGGCAATGGGTGCAGGTCCGTCCTTCACTCGGCGGTATTGCACGGCGGCACCGGTCCCCCGGAAAGTGAACTCCAGATAAGCTCCTTTTTCCCCGGCGCTCCATCCGTTTCGGAAAATATCCGTGATATCTCTCTGCGGTGTCATATCTTCTTCAAAACCGCTCTTCTCCGGTGTGGAATTAAAATATTGTAGTCTCACGCAATGCTCATAGGCATTTTCTGTCAGCGGAGCCGGAAAAATTTCCTGCGGCTCTTGCGTTTTATCATGGATTACCTTTTCCAGGAAATTCGTGATCACAGATGCCATGAATTCATGACCAAGATCATTGGGATGGAGAAAATCTGCCGTAATCTTCTCTGCCGGCAGTCTTCCGGCCGCCACAGCGGGATAGATGCTGTTCTGCATACTGATGCAGGGCAGATCATAATGTCTCCCGATCTGCGCATGATAGTATGCAGCACTTTTACCAGTATCATAATAGACATTATGGATCAGCACCATTGCCGGTGCGCTCGCACTGCCATAAATCTGCCTCACCAGGCCTTCGTAGGTCTCGCAGAAATGCGGCGTACTGTGATCGTTCACGGAAAACTCTACAAATACCAGATCCGGCAGCCGCGGAAGCAGGTCTTCCTGTACTCTCGCCGCGCCGAACTGGGAATCGGTAGCTCCGATTCCGGCGTTCACATAATCAAATTCCGTATTGGGAAATACCTTTTTCAGCCAGCCAAACGTCCTTGCCGCATAACATTTTTCCAGATCCGTAGCGGAAAATCCCTGGGTAATGGAACCGCCGATAAAGCCTACCGTAAGCCGCTCTCCTTTGGCTGCACGATTCATAAAACCTTTCAGTCTGGTCAGGTTGCCCCGGTTCAGTATTCCGGCTTCTTTATCAATGATGTTCCCCGCACTCTTGCGGTTCTCATAGATGCTGTTTTCCAGAGTGCAATAACGTTTCGCCTTGTTTTTCAGAGTCTTGCTGATCCGGAAAATCTCTTCCGGCCGGTATCCCCTGGATTCCAGATAATAAATACCACTGTAAAGTTTGATGGGAACATCCGGATATTTATCCCCGATCATGGCTTCAAACATGATCATAATGTGACCGATCTTCTCCGGTGCTGCTTCCACGTGATTGTCCAATAGCAATAGGAACTCATCCTTTTTCAAATGACACACCATTTCCTGTCCTTTCAGGTGTTTTTGAATGTGCGTCCCCAAATGGTACAGGAGGCTGTTTTTCACTTCCTCGCTCATCTTCGCGGAAATCTCATCGTAATCCCGGATGCCCAGAAATACCTCTGCATACTGACCGTCCTGCCAGGGCAGGATCTGTTCCAGTTTTATCGAAAAGCTTTCCGTTGTCTCCA
>ENA-UPXC01004678-UPXC01004678.1-human-gut-metagenome-genome-assembly--contig:-NODE-4678-length-12110-cov-2.953129_pt1 | contig 12110 bp, 10 predicted proteins | sample MGYA00250047_ERZ773371 | MGnify/ENA primary metagenome ERZ773371 (study PRJEB29103, sample SAMN06111975) | human gut metagenome | biome: human gut; feature: ankylosing spondylitis patient; material... | reverse complement strand
GATCTGAACTCTCAATACAGTAATGGAGAGAGGGCGCTTATTAAGGCTCAAATTGGTCCGGCATACTATAGCAGCGGTGATGGATATAATGTTCAAAATATTGAGATGGACAGCAATAATGTTGCGGCAGAGTTTGTAATCAGCCATAGCGAAGGAATGCAAGATACACCTGAGTATCAAGAGTACATAGATGGAAGATTGGAACACTTCAGTGAAGTAAATGAGACATTGACAACATCTGGAGGATATTGTAACACCTTGGAACATGAGCAAGTGGACGCGGCAAATAAACTTGGTGTAATTAGTGACAGCGAAAAAGAAGCTGCGAACGCTTATATAGACTCAGATAATAGGAGAGTTAGAGACAATAGCATTGCCGCAGAGGCAGATATCAAGGAGAACGGATATCAAAGCTCGTTGGCATATGCAGATAGGTTGCATAGTGAATATGAACAATTTGAGTTTGGAAATCATGATGAAAGGGCTGCAAAGAGCATTCTAAGCAAGAATGAAGAGTGCGTAGACCGTTTAAGTGATGCTAAGTTAGCAACCGATACAGAACTCGCTGATTTAAAAGCTCAACAGAACGAGTATATATGTGCTCATAATTATGGCATCAGAGATACTTTGAATGACAGCTTTTGCCAGGAACAAAACCAAAAGATCTGTGAACTGGAGGCACAAAAGGGAGAATATGAATATCATATATCTGAGTTGGAGACAGACAACCACATGGTGAATGAATCTATGGGTTGGACAGAAAAAGAAAACGCTCAGACAGATAACTCTCAGTCGGAGAGCAAGAATAATAACTACGAAATGTGATTGGAGGCATTGACTTGAGAAATAGAAGTATCTGGGATACTGATACGAGCGATGATACCGGCTATAGTGGAAACGAGAGCAGGAATAGTATTTGGGGCGATAGTGACTCAAGTTATGATTCCTATAATACTTCAAGTGACTATGGTAGCCATGATTATGACAATTATAATAGCAGCAATTATTCTTACGATGAGTACGGCAAAGATGATTCGTATTCATCATATAGCAATGATACACACTCAGATTCTTATGGCAAAAGCAATCGCAGAACCAGTGGTTGGAAGAAATTTGAAGATTTACCTACGGAGACTCATTCATCAAGAAGAAAATCAAACTTTAGTTTGAAAGATGTGCCGTTAGCTGTATGGATTTTCATGGGTGTAGTTGCTATGGTTGCCGTTATTGTGGCAATCGTTATGAATAATGGTTTGGCAATAAGAGAGTTAAACAACGGAATCGAGAATGTTGCGGCGGCAATTATTGCATATCTTGTATACGTAGGAATCGTATGGCTTGTATTCTACTTTACATTTGGAAGGAGAATGCACTGGCGAACGAGATCTATATTCCTGGGTATCATATGCTTGCTTGTATTGCTTTGTAATATTTTTCCCTCGCTGGGATTACTGTTGATTGTTTTGTGTATTTTACTTGTGTTGCTTTATAAGATATTTCGACCGTAGGCAGGAGATGAGTGCTACATGGAAAATTCAAAGGTTATATTTGGAAATGAACTGTTAGATGCATATAAAAATGACATGGATAATGCTGTTGTCAATTACTGGGATAGAACATATCCGAAGCAAGTTCATTTTTCTTTGAATTATAGTATGCTTTCTCGACACTTATTGCTGCTTGGGGGTGCAGGTTCGGGGAAAACTAATGTATTTAAACTGACCATGACACAGCTTAGGGAGAAGGCATCGACAAATGATGTGTTTATTGTATTCGACACAAAAGGAGATTTTTATGAAGGCTTCGGAAAAGATATGGACTTGATACTGGGAAACAGTAAGGAATACAGAGAAAAGAGCCAACGCTGGAATATATATGATGAGGTACTTGCTGACGGAGAGAATCCGGAAGATTACGAGGTAAACGCCCGTGAGATTGCAGCTTCGCTGTTTGAAGACAGAGGTTCGTCTTCACAACCGTTTTTCTCTAACGCAGCACGAGATATTTTTGCGCATGCATTAATATATTTTATAAGAGAGGCGGTTAATAATCCGGCGGATGGACTTAGAAAGCTTAACAACAAAAGCCTAACTGACTTTTTGCTAAATGCGAATGGCAGTGATTATGAAAAAATGTTCAACAAATACTCTGATATGAAAGGCGTTATGTCATATCTGGGCGATGGAACTTCAAATCAGGCATTAGGAGTCCTTGGTGAGTTAAAGAGTATGCTGTATGACTTGTTTATCGGCGTTTTTAATGACAATGACATGCATGGAAGATTTTCCATGAGAGATAGTGTAAGAAAAAAACAAGGGCGAGCAATTTTTATAGAATATGACTTGATGACAGGAGAGACTCTTACACCGATTTACAGATTGCTTGTTGACCTGGCACTCAAAGAAGCATTGGGAAGAAGCGATAGTGAAGGCGGAAACGTATACATGATATTAGATGAGTTGAAACTTTTGCCAAAGCTGAAGCATATGGACGATGCGCTTAACTTCGGAAGAGGCAAAGGTGTAAAGGTTATAGCCGGCTTGCAAAGTATAAATCAGTTATACGACATTTATGGTGAAGCAAAAGGTAAGGTAATAGCCGGAGGGTTTTCGACACTGTTTGCATTTCATACATCCGACAACGAGTCGAGAGAATATGTGTCAAAACTTTTTGGGACAAACGTAGTTGGGTATCATTACACAGGAATTGATGGAGTTATTGAAAAGCGAGAACGTGAAGGGTATGCGGTTGAAACATGGGATCAGAGTTCGTTGAATATAGGTGAAGCGGTGATAGGACTGGCTGACAACGAAAACCCGTTTTTGTTTCAATTTACGGAGTATAAAGACAGGTAGGAGATGAGCGTACAATATGGGACTGTTTAATAGGAATACAGATGCAGAAAAAAGGAATGCTTTCAATCGCGACATAATAGAAAGCAAGGCTGAAAAAATTTCATATTGGATACCTAGTTTTGATACACCGGAGAATTTTTCAGTTTATGGCGGTGATAAATACATTCGAAATATGATTGTTATGGGAACCATAGCCAGATGCTATGGAAGAATGGGAGTTGTTGTTATTCATAATAACGGAACGCTTGTCGAAGAGATAAAAAAGTTTCGCGGCTATTTCCCTGAAATATTTAACGGATGTGCACGAAATGGTGTTCGCGTGATGAATTGTAATGTTGATAACACGAATCTTTTGTATGAACCGTTGTATGGAATGGGCATAGACAGAGCGGTTGAAGCCATATATCCACAAATGCCGGCAGAGAATCCATCTTATATGCAACAGCATATGTGCACCGAGATACTGAGAAAGTACATGATGATATTGAAAGCAAATGGTGAAGCGGTTGATCTGGATGGACTTCTCTATCTCTGCAATATGGACATACAGACATTGGAGAAGACAGCTATGCAGAAGCTGCCACAGGATGAAGTTAGAAATATTCTTGCTTCATTCCTTCAGAATAATAACTTGTATTTGCAAGTTCGAGCAGATGTGAATGCTTTTGCCGGACATCTTGAAAGTAGAATTTGGAGACGCAAGAAGAACTTGGACGAAGCGTCAGACGTGAGTATGACAGAGGCTGTCAAACACAGAGCGATACTAACTGTTAGGGTTCCATCAAATGTAGGGGTATTAAATTACTTGGCAACAGAGATTCGTTCAATGATAGATGATGGATTGGAATTTTTATTGGTTTTGGATTCTGTCATGATTGCAAACAGTACTATGAACAAAGAGATACTTCGCCAGTATTCATTGCCGATATCAACGGTTATTACTTGTGACAGTATAGCTGGGATATTTGATGATGAGAATGATATGTTGAACTCTTTGGGAAAGATGGAAAACACTATCATTATGAATACGCCTAATCTCAACGTGGCAGAGGTATACTCAAGAGCACTTGGACAATATATGAGACAATTTACAACTACTCATACCAGAAGTCACAGAGAAGCATTCAGAATCATGGGCGGATATGAAACGTCACGGGATATGCATGAGGAGCTATTTAATCGCGTGACACCACAAGAGTTTTCACAGCTTGGAGATGGAGCTGTTTTGATAAGCAAAAGCAATGGAGGTACAACAGTAAAAACAAAATATGTTAATTTGGATTATTTGCGATAAGCAGAAGATAAGCAAGTTAAATAAAATTGATGTGGAGGGAATAAAATGAATGAATTGGATTTGAGTCTTTATGATTATGTTGGTGGGGATAAAAGTGCTGGCGCTGAAGTAATGTTGGAAGAAGCACAAATTTATGAAATGGAAAGAAAATTTGAACATAATCGTCTTATAAAACAGATTATTGCTCAAATAAGCTGCAGGCTTATGGGAAAAGTAAATGGAGAGATTGATAGTTGTAGTAGGGATAGAAGAGATTTAAGACAACGAGAAAAAATCTCTACGGGATTACACTTTTATATACATGCAAGAGATATATGTGGAATGGATATTTCAAGGGAACCCTATAAATTCAGAGATTTAACAGAGTTGGAACGAGTAGCTGTTTCAAAATTGATAGGAGATAAAGTTTCTGAACGCATCCGAAAAAAATGCAATAAAGGACCGAGAGGAACTCAAGCGTCAGTTATTGTAAAATATTATTGGGCCGGGCCTAGTGGGAATAAAGGAGTGGAAGTATTAATTGAATGGACAGCACAAAATGGATATGCAGGCAGAATAAAAGGGAAAGAGTGGTATTAGCTTAACAGAATCAAGGCAATGACATTTTAACAAAATGAACATATTAAAAGATATATATGGTCAAATCATATCCACCATCGGCAGTGTGTTGCCGGAAACGGGCGGTGTGTTAGGAATAAAAGACGGAATCATATGCGCATATTATTTTGATAGTTCTGGTAAGTGTGACAGCAATACATATAAACCGGACACAGATAATGTAAATAGAGTCATATCAGAGTGGGAAAAGCAAGACATACAATTTGCAGGTGTAGTACACAGCCATGAAGAAAAGCAACCTGCGTTGTCATATGCAGACATAGTATATGCCCAAGCTATTATGAAGGCAAATGATATGGAAAGAATATTATTTCCGTTAGTCGTTATAGGTAACAAGGCAAGGTTCATCATGTATATGGTTGACAGGTGTGGAGATGTCACGGCAGAAGAGATAACCTTGATTTAAACAGATGTTACGTACATCTGGTTTAAATAAATCCAATGATAAGGAGGAGTACAAAGATGAAAGAAGTCAAAGCTAACGTAAAGTTGCCGGAAGGAACATGCTGCGCATATGACTGCAAGGCTTGTGGATGGTCCGATCCGGGAGAGAAAGACAGTAGTGGCAAGATTTGGTGCACCAGAAATCATGCATACTACTATCCATGGGAGAGTTCATCTGGGTGTAGCGGCTATTTCACGAGAAAATAATTATTAGGTTTTATTTACTAGTGTGTTAGGAATTATTTTGTGAAAGAGTGTGGCAAGGCAAGCGGCAGAACCATTTTGATGAGCAATAGAAGTTTTGATAAATGGTTCTGTTGCAAGCAGAAAATGAGATGCAGCCAAAAGGGATTATAAAGCCAGCAGGTGTAGACACGGTTGATAAAATTTTAGGTTAGATGTGAAGGTGGATTGATTTGGCAACTTCAGGAAAAGAAAGCAGATACGGATTGGAGACGGTATAGAGACAATGGAAGATGCATCGGGTGCGATGTATATGAATATTGTTGGGATGAGATATACGTTGTCATGGCATGACGATAATGAAGAATACTCTTCGGAATGGTTGAGGCAAGGAGTATACGATGCGACTACGAATGAAGAACAGATATCGTATGATAATTAGAAAATTATTAATGTGAGCGAAACGGGCTGACATTATTGTATATAAACCTAAGCCGTAGATGGCAAGGATCTAAAAACGGAGGATAGAGACATGAAGAATACAGGTGCAAAAAAGATCAAACGAATCAGTATATCACTTTGCGTCGCAGCAGCGCTTTGCATATGTTTGTATGCAGTGGGGTTCTCGGTAAAGGCAGACAATCAAGCTACAATTAACAAGTACAACGTGGTAGTTGTTCTTGATTCCAGTGGTTCTATGGAAGATACAGATCCTGATGGTAACAGGTATGAAGCGATTGGGCTATTTATCAACCTGCTTACAGAGAGTGGGAATAACATAGGTGGGGTTGTGTTCTCTAACGGCGTACAGCTAAGCGAGGATATAGTATCTGCGGACGATCAAGGCACAAAGGATGCTTTTATGGAAAAACTTAAATCCATTGCGCCGACTGGCTGGACAGATACGGGAGCCGGACTGGAGACTGCCGTTAATATGATTGCGGAACAAGGTGATACAGAACTGCCGTCGGTTATTTTGTATTTAAGTGATGGCAACACGGAGATGGGTACCGACGCAGAAACAGAGGAGTCGCTTCAGAGAAAAGCTGACGCAATCCAAAAAGCACGTGAGAATAATATACAGGTATACAGTGTATGCCTTAATGCAAATCAAGACGCAGATGTTACAGAGATGAGCCAGATTGCAGATGCGACGGGCGGTATATTCAAAGAGATTACATCAGCGGCAGACTTGAAGGATGCGTTTAATCTTTTCTATGAAACAATATACGGAACATCGACGGTACAGATAGGAGATGAGACAGTCCCGGAAAACGGAGTGATTGAGAAAGAATTTAGTCTTCCGGCGTTTGGCGTAGAAGAGGTTAACATCATAATTTACGGAGATGTTGATAATGTACAGATCACAAATCCGAACAACGCAGTTGTAGATTCTACGACAGTAAAATCAAATACATATACGATTGTTAAGTTTTCGGATGTGCAGGAGGGTGACTGGAAACTCACGGCAAACGGAATACCGGGTACGAATGTCAAAGTCAATATGGTTTACAACACAGATTTGACTGTGCAAATCGGTTCAAATGCAGATGAGATCGGTCATTCCGTTACATCGGATGATGAATTAGAGATATATGCCAATTTGGTATCAAACGGAGAGACAGCTACGCAGGATAATCAGTATAACGGATATGAGGCGTCCCTTGTTGTGATGGATTCTTACAGAAATGTTATAGAAGATGGTATTCAGATGGATGTCACAGGCGGAAAATTCTCTGTCAAGAGGAACTATGAGCCGGGGACATATTACTTCAAAGTGATTCTTACAGGAAATTATCTGTTAAAAGAATCAGAGGAACTTGGGGCAGTCACCGTGACAGAAACAGCTGAGCCGGAACCGGAACCTAACACGGCTCCGACACCGGTGAAAGATAAGATAACAAAAAAGGTATATGTAATACCGTTCAGAGACAACACATTTGAATTTGATGTAGATGGCATTGCAACGGACAAAGAAGACAAAGAACTTCATTATGAGATAGAATCCAGTTCTTTCGAGGAAGGGGAAGACTATACCTTCAGTGACAACAAGATAGAGCTGACACATTATAGTCTCAGCAAGGGAGCATTTACGATTCGCGCGTATGATTCCATGGGAGAGTATTGTGATGTAGAACTTGTGATTACCAGTATCAATGTAGGACTTGTAACCATGATTGTGCTGGCGGTGATTGCTCTTATCGTTCTGATCATAGTCGGAATCATAGTATACAACAACAGTATTATCTCATTTAAGGGAACGATAGAAGTAAAAACTTGCGTCAATGACGTAGAAAAGAGTGACCGACGCGAGGGAAGACGCGGAAATGTAAAGTTGAGCAAGTTTAAAGTCGATGACTTGGGACTTAAAAAAAACACGCGATTCCAGGCAACGGGTAAGGATTATATATATTTCATAATCAAGCCGGGATTGTATATGGGAAATCGGAAGATTAAGAAAGTGAAAATTAATGGAGATGGATCGGAACTCAGACTTTACAAAAAGGTAAGTAATGATGGACAGACGCCGGATTGGATTGCAATCAGTTTTGTACCAAAGGTATATTCTTCACGCAAGCAGGATTTCTTTGGAAATGATTCATCGAATTCATGGGGAAACAATAATGGTGATTATGGTTCCATGCAGGGTGGTGGAGTGTTTAACGGCTTAAATGGTGATTACGGAGATGCGAATATGTATGCTAGCGCACAAAAACAATCATCAGGCAACTCATCTTGGGGGAATCCTTGGGATGGACAGGGTAATAGCTATGACAATGGTGATACATGGCCGAAATAGGATTTTGTACAGGCTCATATAAAAAGCACAAGACGGAGGATGAAATAAATGGCACTAATTAGAAATCTTGCGTTATCACAAGGTGGTGGAATAATTTCATATAATCAACAAGCCAGGCAGGAGGAGAATATTGTAAATATATTCATAGGTCTCGGTGGTACTGGTGTTGACTGCTTACGTGAGATAAAGACACAGGTATATAACCGAATAGAGCCGGATTTGATTACTAATGATGGAAAAGTTGTATACGAGCATATTCGTTTTTTGGGATTTGATCGTGATATAATGTCGTTCCATTCCATTGGTGACGAGGATAGTAGGTGTAATTGCCTTCCTTTGTTCGAGAGTGAGATGTTTGCATTGGCAGGTCCAGGAATAACGCTAAAAGCTGTGAAGCAGGCCAGAGATGTGTTCACACAGTATGCATGGTTATCCGATCATATAGATCCTATAGGATTGGATGGTTATGAACCGAGCGGTCTTCGCCAAGAGGGAAGATTTCTAATTATGGCGAATGCTGACAAGTTTATGGCTAGGGTGCAAAACGTAATCGCAGATTCAAAACGTGGATTATGTAATCCGCGAGTTGTAATTCATATCATTTCAGGATTGGGTGGCGCAACAGGTTCAGGTATATTCTTGGATGTGTGTTACATGTTGCGTGAAATATTGAAGACTGAGTGCAACACAGGAATGTGTGGATATTTTTTTACACCGGATGTAAATGTTGCTCATGTTCAATCAAACAATACAAAAAAGTATATTCAACAGAACGGTTATGCAGCGTTACAAGAACTTGATTATTGTATGAATATTGAAAAAAATCATGGAAAATTTAGACAGGAGTATACTGGTGGTAAGTTAATAGGTTGGGATCGCGCACCAGTTGATTATTGCCATCTAATATCAGCTCAGGATAACAATGGAAATGTTCGTCAGGATGCATATAACTATGCAATGAAGGTGACGAGTGAGTATGTGTTTGAATTTCTTGTTAAAACGGTGGATTCTGAGAACTTCGGAATGAAATCACATTTAAATAATGCAAAGGTTATATGTGGTGAATCGGAGAAGGACAAGCAATTTGGATATTATATAGACTATTTATCAGTTGGCGCTTCAAGCGCAATAGTTCCTTTAAAAGAGATAAATACATATCTTGCAACCAGGTTGTTTGAAAGATTCTCTCAGGTGGGTAAAGATATTCCGGATGAAAGTGATGTATGGAATTTTACAGTAGGCGTTTTCGGTGAAGATAAGAGTGACAAAGATATACAGAGCAGAGTATATGATGCAATCTATGCAACTTTACAGGGAGATGCAAAGAACTCATATACGCAATGGGATGGTACTGCAAAGCAAATGGAAAAAAATGGCGATCAGGAAATGGTATATTTTTATCAGGGTCAAACCGCTGAAAAAGAGGGAATATTAGCAAAAAATAGAGATGGCTTGTTGAATTCCAAAAACAATGAATCGTTGATCAGTAAAGTTAAAAGAATAATGTATACAGTTATTACAGACATAAATAGAGGACCGGTATTTGGATATAATATTTTGAATGGCGCTAATGAATTTAGTATTGATAATGTGATTAGTGGACTCATTACTACCAATACGGAAAAACTCAATAGCCTGAGAACTCATACAAAGGGTAAGGAAGATGCGTGGAATGATGCAAAGAAAGGATGGGATGATCATAGTTTAATTAATCGTGGTGACAGGTATGACACATATGTGAATAAAACGTATGATTTGGAGCAACAAAAATATCTTGAAAAATCATATAAGTATATGGATATGTTATTAAATAGTGTTCGGTTACAGATTAGGAATATGAGTACAGGTTACTATAGTGTTCTCTCACAAATTTTCAAGAATTTAAGAGAAACATTTAAGGATAACTCATCAGTACTTGCTAATGGCATTATTGTTGATGAGGTAAAGGGATTTGAAAAATCTCTTATAGATATTAATGATCCCAATATGCAACAGGCATTGGTAAGTGAACTTCGTAAAGTAGCTCCGAATGAGGTATTTCAAAAGTTAATCGAAGCGCTTTTAGATGATGAAAAGTCATGGAAGTCGGATGTACAAATTGCGCGAACGGTGACTGGATTTTTTGTTGGAGAGAAAAAGGAGAACAAGGAACCTGGCATATTCCATGATTTTGCGGATAAGACTATTGAGAACTTCCTTGAAATAGTTTATGACACAAACGACAAAGATAAAATAGCGGAAAAAATGGTTGGTTAAGTGATTTGCATAGCTCGGCAGTACCGCTAGTTTATAAGGACAACAAAGTTTATGAGGGGACTATTGCAACATTATGCAGAATGTCGGTTCCGATTGGTGCTTTATCATTAAAAAAAGCTGCAGATGAATATATTCAATCCAAAGAAGATATACAGCTTGCTCAAACGGGAACTAAAGATAGAATATTTTTCCTTACCAGCGGAATGGCATTTCCAATTAGTGCACATATGGGCATTTCTGAGGTTGAACGTCAATATTATGAAACGTCTCAAATAGGTAAGCATTATTATGAAGGGCTTGAAAATGCAGATATTGAATTTAGTGATTGGCGTAATTTGCCGTTTTTGATGCCAATGTATCTTGTGGAAAAGGAGAAAGATAGACTGTATAAGATTGCGGAGGAACGTTGCAATCGGAATTTAGAAATATATAGTGGTATTGAAAAGTACAAATTAATTAAAAAAGGTGATAATAATAAAGTTATATTGCTTAAAGTGAGCGATAGCTATGATGAAAAAATTTCTATTCTTAAAGCTGAAGTAGAAAATTATATTGCTGATAAAAAATTATCTGCTACAGCAATGCGAGAGAAGAGAGATGAGTTGTTAGCGAGGATATGTGGACTCAAGACGGATAAGTCAAGCGAAGAATATTATGTAGACACTGAATACTCGTTCATTGTTGCGGGAAAGACAAAAACTGATATAGATTTTAATAGACTTTTGCGCGATATGGTTTGCTATTCACCTGTAATGTTGTTGGAGGCAGAAAAAAACATAAAAAAACTAGAGAATTGCGACAAACTATTAGCTGAACTTGAAGAGAAAATTAAATCTGTTGATGCAACTTTAAGTAAATTAGCTGACAAAGAAAAGGTAATCTTCTTTAATGCTCTGTTTACGGGAGTAATTAAACTTGGCAAATCAACTGGTGAATTCACACCTATTGATGAAGACGGCATTGAGGATGAAACCATATGTCTTTCAAAAATGGATGATGAGTTTGAATATAACGATATCCTTCCTTACCAGGTATATAAGACATTTATAACTTTGGATTCAAAGACAAAGAATATTATGAAAGAAATGTCGAACAAGGTTATCAATGGTAGCGACGAAAAGGTAGCGGAGATAGTTACTGAGCTTACAAAAACATTTTCTAACAAAAATTATAAAGTATGGCTGTCAGATGCTAATGATAACCATACTGGGGATAAAGAGGAAATAAAAGAATTTTTGAAAGAAACCATGAGACGTTTTAAGACTCAATGCATGAAGTATGATATAGAAGTCGAGCAGTAAGCTCAGCTTTAGAAGAAAATCTTGTCTGCCTGCAAAGATAATATCAGGTAGACGAGATTTCTGTACAAAAGGAGAAGTGAAGCATGAAAAGAAATGATGAGTGCCTTCTTGGTGAACGGTTGGCAACGACAAAAGATAAACTAGTAAAAAGACAGAGAAATGAAATTCAGATGAGAGGTGGAAGACCTTACTTTCCGGTTTGCGTTTTTTTGGCTGGAGAAAAAGCATTTGCTCATTTCGAGGAATTAAGAGACAAGTTGAAGTTATTTTGGCCTGCATATTTAGATGTGCTTCGTTTCTTTTATATAGACGATTTTACAATAGCAGATTTTACAGATATAAATTGTATAGATATGGAT
>ENA-UPXC01004670-UPXC01004670.1-human-gut-metagenome-genome-assembly--contig:-NODE-4670-length-12119-cov-4.696977_pt1 | contig 12119 bp, 13 predicted proteins | sample MGYA00250047_ERZ773371 | MGnify/ENA primary metagenome ERZ773371 (study PRJEB29103, sample SAMN06111975) | human gut metagenome | biome: human gut; feature: ankylosing spondylitis patient; material... | reverse complement strand
TTTTCAAGCAGAAGACGGCATACGAGATTGTTGACTGTGACTGGAGTTCAGACGTGTGCTCTTCCGATCTGGTGCAGATGGCAGACACAAGGATACCCAGCCCTTCCCCGCACAGAATGCCGCCCCACACATAGGTGCTGCGGACCCAGAGGCTCAGAAAAACGGCCGCAGAGCCCAGCGTCCCCCCAAAGGCAAGGACCTGGAGAGGCTCACCCCCATCCAGCTGGCCTGCCGCTGCCACCGCCAGCCAAACTGCCAGGCGGATCAGGGCCATAGTCCGATATTGGTCGGAAGGCGTTTTCTCATGAGACTCTTTGGAGTCCGGCCCCATCTGAGTTCGGCCGGTCAGCTGGTCCAAGGTGACCTGGTAGAGATCAGCCAGAGCCTTCAAGTTGTCCACTCCCGGCTCCGCCTTATCGGTCTCCCACTTGGAGATGGTCTGGCGTGTGACAAACAGAGCCTGAGCCACGTCCTCCTGGGACAGCCCCTGCTCTTTCCGCAGCCGCTGCAAATTTTCACCCAACGTCATACCCATCACCTCAGCTTCAGCGTACCGGAAGGGTGTAAAACCGTCAAGCAATTTCTGTGCAACCTAAGGTTGCAGACCTTGGGGCCCAAGGGTTACACGCGGATGATGTGAAATCCTGCCGCCTTGTTCAGCCGGTTGGCAATGGCCAGGCCGATGCCAGTGGCATCGGGGCACTGGGCCCAGATGGCGGGCACGCTGGTGTGGTCAAAGGAGCGCAGGGCATCAAAGATGTGCCGGGCCTGCTCCTCCTTGTCCCCCGCCGGGCCCAGGTCCATGACGGGCCTCGTCTCAGACCGTCTCGTGAACAGGGGCAAAAACTCGTCAAAGCAGATGATGCCGTCCTCCGGGGACGCATGGGCGGCGATGTACTCCGCACTCTTCTGCGGGTCACCGGTGACCACCGTCACCGGAGCCTTGGGAGCGTAGTGGCGGTATTTCATACCGGGCGCCTTGGGCTGCTCCCCGGCTCCCATGAGGCGGGTGACCGCCGGGTCTACCGCCACCTCCCCCAGCACTGCCTCCAGCTGCTCCAGGGTGATGCCGCCGGGCCGCAGCAGCCGGGCCGGGGTTTCGGTGAGATCGATGATGGTGGACTCCACCCCCACCGAGCAGGGACCGCCGTCCACGATGGCGTCGATCTTCCCTTCCATGTCCTCCAGCATGTGCTGGGCGGTAGTTGGACTGGGACGGCCCGAGGTGTTCCCCGAGGGAGCCGCCACCGGCACCCCCGCCGCATCGATGATAGCCCGGCACAGGGGATGGGCGGGACAGCGCATGCCTACTGTGTCCAGCCCGGCGGTAACCGCATCGGGGACGATGTCCTTCCGGCGCAGAATCATGGTCATGGGGCCGGGCCAGTAGGCGTCGGCCAGCTTATAGGCTGTCAAGGGAATATCCTTGCAGTACCGCTCCAGCCAAGAGGCATCCGGAATATGTAAGATGAGGGGATTGTCCTGGGGACGTCCCTTGGCCTCAAAAATGTGGGCCACCGCCTCCTCGTTGAGGCCGTTGGCCCCCAGGCCGTACACCGTCTCAGTGGGAATACCCACAAGGCCACCATCCCGAAGGATGGCGGCCGCTTCGTCCATATTTTTCTCTGTCAGTCGCTTTGTATTCAACGAAAAGACTCCCTTACTTTGTCTCGCTCAGAGCTTGAGAATAAGGTCCTGGAGCTCCTGGGGGGTAGATACGATCACGTCGGCCCCCGCTGCCTCCAGCTCCTCCCGACTCCGGAAGCCCCACAGCACCCCGCAGCCGGTGAGCCCGCCGTTTTTCGCCGTGCGGATGTCCACGTTGCTGTCTCCTACAAACAGAGTGTCCTCCCGGGTGGCCCCCAGGCGCTCCATCAGCTTGTAGAGAAGGGTGGGATCGGGCTTGGTAGGCAGGCCGGGCAGAGCCCCCTGGACCACGGGGAAAATTCCCGGGTAGTAGTGCTCCACTACGGGACCGGCCATCACGTCCGCCTTATTGGACAGCACCGCGATGGAGACGCCCGCCTCCCGCAGCGCCTTGGCCACTTCGGGCATGCCCGCATAGGGGGCGGTCTTGTCCTCCTTGTGGACGCCGTACCAGTCCATAAATTCCCGATAAGCTTGGTCCAGCATCTCCTGGCTGGTCCCCTGGGGGGCGAAGCGCTCCACCAGCTTGGGGATGCCGTTGCCCACCATCAGCTTAAAGGCGTCTACCGTGTGGGTGGGCCAGCCGTGGAGGGTGCAGACATGGTTACCCGTGTCCGCCAGGTCGTCGATGGTGTTTAGCAGGGTGCCGTCCAGGTCAAAAATTACATGCTTGTACATGGGAAGAAAACCTCACTCGTAGATGCCGATCTCCATGCCGCCGATCTCCACGGCGGTCTCCTTGGAGAAGCCGGCCCGCTGCAGATAGGCCTTCACCGCCATCTGGGCATGCTTGGGGTTGACCCGCTCGTCCTCCAGGTCCAGGTCCAGGCGGTTGTCCTCGCCGCCGCACACCACACCGGTGTCGTCCAGCACCTCGTTGAGTTCGCCCACGAAGTCCTCCAGAGTCAGTCCCTCGGGCAGATCCTTATAGTGAATATACAGTTCCATGTGATAAACTCCTATCTTTCGTTTTCTTCCGCCTGCAGCTTCTCCGCCTGATCGGCGGCAGCCAGAGCGTCGATGACCTCGTTGAGGTCGCCGTCCATTATACTGTCAATCTTATACAGGGTCAGGCCGATGCGGTGGTCGGTAACCCGGCCCTGGGGAAAATTATAGGTGCGAATGCGCTCGTTGCGCATACCGCTGCCCACCTGGCTGCGCCGCTGGGCGGTATATTCGCTGGAGATCTTCTCCTGCTCCGCCTCGTAGAGCCGGGATGCCAGAATGCGCATGGCCTTGTCCCGGTTCTGGAACTGGCTGCGCTCCTGCTGGCACTCCACCACGGTGCCCGTGGGCTTATGGATGAGGCGCACGGCGGAGGAGGTTTTATTGACGTGCTGGCCTCCCGCGCCGGAGGAGCGGAACACCTGCATCTCAACGTCTGCGGGGTTAATCTGCACGTCGGCTGTCTCCATCTCGGGGAGCACCGCCACGGTGACGGTGGAGGTGTGCACCCGGCCGCCGGACTCGGTCTCGGGCACCCGCTGCACTCGATGAACTCCGCTTTCAAACTTTAAGCGGGAGTAGGCCCCGTCCCCTTCAATCGTAAAGGAAATTTCCTTCACCCCTCCCAGCTCCGTTTCGCTGACGCTGTCTACCTCGGTCTTCCAGCGGTTGGCCTCGGCAAACATGGAGTACATGCGGTACAGGGAGTGGGCAAACAGGGCGGCCTCCTCGCCGCCCACCCCGGCCCGGATCTCCACAATGACGTTTTTATCATCGTTTGGGTCTTTGGGCAGCAGCAGAATCTTCAGCTCCTGCTCCAGCCGCTCCAGGTCCTCCTTGGACTGCTTCCACTCCTCCTGGGCCAGTTCCTTCATCTCCGGGTCGCTCAGCAGGCTCTCTGCCTCCTGGTGGCGCTGCTGGGTCTGGAGGTAGGTGCGGTAGGTCTCCACTAGGGGCTGGAGCTCGGTCTGCTCCTTATTCAGTTTGGCCACCAGAGCCGGGTCCTCGTAGGTTTCGGAGGCGCTCAGGCGGGCCTCGATCTGGCTGTATTTGGCCTCGATGGCGGCCAGCTTGTCCTGCATAGAGGAACCTCCCATCAAAATTTGTTCTTGCCCATGTGCCCACTCTCTCAGTCAAAGAAGAAGGACTTGGCCAGGGCCAGGGGCTCCCGGATGTACATCTGGATGCGGGAGGGAATATGGCTGGTGGGGGCGGCCAGGACGGACACAGACTTGTATCCATACCGCTCGGCCAGCATCTGTGCCCGGGTAAGGTGGAATCCGTTGGACACCACCAGCACCTCATCACTCAGCACGACGATCCCATGCTCTTCCAGCAGTTCCCGAGAATAGATCAAGTTCTCCTTGGTATTGCTGGATTGGTCCTCCAGCAGAATCTGGTCAGAGTCTACCCCGTGTTCCTCCAGATAGTCCGCCATGCAGGCGGCCTCAGAGGTGGGCTCGTTGCTCCCCTGTCCCCCGGACACCACTACCGTCATCTCCGGATGGTCATCCAGATAGTCCAGAGCGGTATCCAGCCGGTCCTGGAGCAGGATGGAGGGCTCTCCTCCGGGCATCACCCGACAGCCCAGAATGATCATCACCTGGGGATCTCCCCGGATCACATCGTGGGCCCCCACCATGACCAGCCCAAACATAATGGAAAAGAATAAGGCCCCAATCAGCACCAAAGTTAGCAAAACACGGAGCCAGCGGCTGGTTTTTCCCTTTCCACGATATCCTGCCATAGGTGGGCCTCCTCTCTCTTACCCTTCGCCCCGGGCCTCCTCCAGCTGGGCAGATAACTCCTCCCAGCGGCCGTAGAGCTTCAAAATCTCTTCCTCCAGGGCCTCCTTCTGTTCATAGAGCTCCTGGAGCTTCAAATAGTCGGCGGAGGCCTCCTCGATCTGCAAGGTGAGGTCGTACATCTGCTCCTCCGCCTTACCCACCGCCCGCTCGGCGGCAGTCACCTCTTTTTCCAGCATCTTAGTGCCGCCGGGACGCTTGGGCTTCTCCTTCTTCTCTACCGGGGCCTTAGCGGTCTGAACAGGAGCGGCAACGGCCGTCTTACTGAACTGACCCCTAGCCCGGGCGGCCTGGAACTCCTCATAGGAACCCTTGAAGTCGGTGATGTGCCCGTCCTCCAGCAGCCAGATGCGGCTGGCAAAGCGTTCGATAAAGTAGCGGTCATGGGAGACAAAGAGCAGGTTGCCCTCGTACTCCTCCACCGCCTCCTCAATCCACTCCCGGCTCTGGATGTCCAGATGGTTGGTGGGCTCGTCCAAAATCAGCAGATTGATCTTCGCGTCCATGAGCATACACAGCCTTAAACGGCTCTGCTCGCCGCCGGACAGGGCGGAGACGGGCTTAAAGACGTCCTCTCCCCGGAACTTGAAGGCAGCTAACCGGTTGCGGGCGGTCTGAGCGGTGCAGTCCAGGTCGTAGAGCATGGTGTCCACCAGATTGCGCTCCGGGTGAGAGAAGTGGATGATCTGGGGCAGGTAGCCGATTTTCACGGTGGGGCCCATACGGAGCTTACCGCTGTCGGGCTCCTCCTCCCCCATCAAAATCTTAATGAGGGTAGACTTGCCGGTGCCGTTATCCCCCAGCAGGGCGATGCGCTCGCCCCCCACTACCTCCAGGTTTACGTCAGAAAACAGGGTGCGGTCTCCAAAGGACTTTTTCAGGTTCTTGATGGTAAGAACTTCATCCCCCCGGAACTCCCGCTCCCCAAAGCGCACCTCCATCTTCCGCTCCTTTTTGGGGCGGTCGGTGACCCGCATGCGCTCGATGCGCTTCTCCATGGACTGGGCCCGCTTGAAGGTCTTGTCCATGCCGGAATAAGCCCAGGTGCGCAGCTGCTCGGCGGCCTTCTCCAGCTGCTGGATCTTGGCCTGCTCCTTCTCGTACTGGCGTAGCTTCTCCTCGTAGCGCCGCTCCTTCTCCACGGCGTAGAAGCTGTAGTTTCCGGAGTAAAACTCCGCCTTACCCTCCTGGATCTCAATGATCCGGTCCACCACCTTGTCCAAAAAGTAGCGGTCGTGGGAGACCGTGAGCACGGTGCCCTTGAACTTCTCCAGATACTCCTCCAGCCACTCGGTGGCCCGGAGATCCAGATGGTTGGTGGGCTCGTCCAGCAGGAGGATGTCGGTGTCCTCCAGAATGAGGCGGGCCAGGTTTACCCGGGTCTTTTCCCCGCCGGAGAGCTTGTCAAAGAGCTGCTCCCGCATGGCCTGTGGAATGGACAGGCCGTTACAAACCTTGTTGGTCTTGGTCTGGGTGTCGTAGCCCCCGGCGGCCTCAAAGGCAGCGGTGAGCTTATCGTACCGGCTCATCACCGCCGGGTCGGTGTCCCCGTCCGCCATCCGGGCGGCCAGCTGGGTCATCTCCTCCTCCATGCGGTGAAGAGGCTCGAAGGCGGTGGCCAGCACGTCCTCCACGGTGTAGCCCGCGGGGTAAACAGGGATCTGGGAGATGAGGCCCAGCCGCTTTCCAGGGGCCAGCACCACATCTCCCTCGTCGTAGTCCATGACTCCAGTGAGGATGCGGAGCAGGGTAGTCTTGCCGCAGCCGTTGGGCCCCAGCAGACCAACCCGCTCCCCCGTGTCCACCTGGAAGGTCAGGCCATTCAATATTTTATTTCCAACCTCAAATTCTTTGACCAGATTGGATACGGAAATATCGATCATAACGTCCTCTTACGTGATTTCTTCTCTCTTAGCAAAGGGTAAGCAGTTGGGCGGTGAGCTCCTCCAAAGCCATGCCCCGGGAGGCCTTGACCAGAATGGTGCTGTCCGGGCGCACTACCTCAGGCAATACCGCCTTGGCCTCTTCCTTGTTCGCACAGGAGTACACGGTGGGTACTCCGGCGTCTCTGGCTCCCTGAGCCATATGCTCAGACAGCTTGCCTACCGCCACCAGGCAGTTGATGCCCCGCTTACCCAGGTAGTCTCCTACTCCGGCGTGGAGGGCGGGGGCATAGGGCCCCAGCTCAAACATGTCGCCCAGAATGGCCACCTTCCAGCTGCTGTGGGTGTCAGCCAACACGCTGATGGCCGCCCGCATGGACTGGGGATTGGCGTTGTAGGAGTCGTCCAGAATGGTGATCTCCCCCTCCCGCTGGATCACATTCATCCGCATGCGGGTAGGGACAAAGCGGGCAATGCCGTCCTCGATCTCGTCGGGGGTGAGGCCAAAGTGCTCGCCCACCGCCGTAGCGATGAGGGTGGGATAAATCATGTGCTCCCCCAGGGCAGGGATTCTGATATCCCGCTCCATGTTGGGGGTGGTGACGTGGCAGTGGATGTGGCTCACCCCGTCGCCGCCGGTGACCTGAGCCCGGTAGTCGGCATCCTCCGCCTTGCCGCAGAACACCGCCTGCACCGGGGTCTTGCCCCGCAGAGTGGTGAGCATGGGGTCGTCGGCGTTGAGCACCACCAGGCCACCCTCCTTACGGATGTTGGGTAGCAGCTCGCACTTGGCCTTGAAGATGTTCTCCCGGCTGCCCAGCTTCTCGATGTGGGCGTCGCCGATGTTGGTGATGACTCCCACCTCCGGGCGCACGATGTCGCTGAGGTAGTCGATCTCCCCCGGCTTATCCATGCCCATCTCCAGCACGCCCACCTGGTGGGTGTGGTCCAGACGCAGCAGGGTCAGGGGCAGGCCGATGTTATTATTAAAGTTGCCCTCGGTTTTCAGCACCTTGTACTTGACGGAAAGTACCGCCGCGATCATATCCTTAGCCGTGGTCTTGCCCACGCTTCCGGTAATGCCCACAAAGGGAATCTGAAAGCGGTTTTTATACCAGGCGGCCAGGTCCCGCAGGGCCCGCTGGGTGTTGCCCACCTGGATATAGAACTTGTCCTCCCGGTAGTCGGTGCGCACTCGGGCGGTGAGGCAGCCCGCCGCCCCCGCCTCCAGGGCGGAGGTGATGTAGGCGTGGCCGTCAAACCGCTCCCCCACCAGGGGGATGAACAGGGAGCCGGGATGGATATCCCGGCTGTCGGTATCCACCCCGCTCACAGTCAATTCCATGTCCTGGGAGCCGCCCAGCAACGTGCCGTGTACCGCCTCCAGCAGTTGGCCAACAGTGATGGTCTCCATATGGTTATGCTCCTTCCTTGCGGGCCTTCAGGGAGGACTCCACAATGGTCTCACACAGGGTGGCATAGTCCATGCCCACCGCCGCCGCCTCCTGGGGCACCAGGCTGGTGGGGGTCATGCCGGGCAGGGTGTTGATCTCCAGGAAGTAGGCCTCGCCGTCCTCGGTGACAATAAAGTCGGCCCGGGCGTACACGGCCAGACCCAGCTCCTCAAACACGGCCACCGCCGCGTCCCCTACCTTCTTCTCCCACTCCGGGGGAATCTCGGCGGGGCACACCTCCCGGGCAGCGCCGGGCTGGTACTTGTTGGCGTAGTCGTAGAAATCGGCCTGAGGGATGATTTCAATGGAGGGCAGCGCCTTCCCGTTGAGCACGGCCACCTGGATCTCCCGGCCCTTCACGTACTGCTCCAGTACGGTGCGGCCGCCCAGGCGGATGCTCTCCTCCAGACCACGGCGCAGGTCGTCCTTGGTATGGGCGATGGTCACGCCGATGGAAGAGCCGCTGGCGATGGGTTTCACCACCGCGGGCAGCTGCGTGTCATTCATCAGCTGCTCCAGGTTCTCCTCCGTCACGGTGACGGTGCTCCAGCTGGGAGTGCGCACCTTGTGGGCCACCAGGCGCTTGGTCATATCCTTATCCATAGCGATGGCCGAGCCCAGGCAGCCGGAGCCGGTATAGGGAACGCCCAGCAGGTCCAGGGTGGCCTGGATGCGGCCGTCCTCTCCGCAGGCCCCGTGGAGGGCCAGATACACCACATCGGCCTGGGCACACAGCTCCAGCACGCCCTGCCCAATGGCAGAGGGGCTGGTATCCTTCCGGCTCGCCCGCACCTGGTCCAGGTCGGGAGCCTCAGGGCTTACCTTTTTAAAGGCCTGGGGAATGGGGGCCTCAAAGGGGTCCACCGTGCGGTCGGTCCCCTCCACGCCAAAAAACAGGTCCACCAGGGCCACTTTATGTCCTTTGGAACGCAGGGCCTCGCACACCATGGCTCCGGAGGACAGGGATACATTGCGCTCGGGGCTCAGGCCGCCGGCCAATACCACTATTTTCATCCTTAACGACACCTCTATATCAGTGATCAAAGATCCGTGTTGGTATATTCTACACGCTAATGTTTTATTTTAGCACAGGCAGCACCAATGCACAAGGCAAGGGTACCATTTTCCCCTGTTTTTTCCGCCTTACACGCAGGCGCAGGCCTCCTTGTGCCGGTGGGACACCAACACGCTCACCTGGGGGAAGCGCTTGGCCAGATACTGGGCCACCCGGTCGCAAATCACATTCTCGGTGGCGTAGTGGCCCGCATCCAGCAGGTTGACGCCCAGGGCCCGGGCCTCCAGGAACTGGTCATACTTCACGTCGGCAGTGACAAAGGTGTCGCAGCCCATGGCCACCGCGTCGGCCAGCATGGAGCCGCAGGCGCCGCCGCCTACCGCCACCCGGTGTACCGGACGGCCTCCGTCGGTGTAGCGCACACCCGCCGCGCCCAGCAGCATCTTCACCCGGCCGGCGTAGTCCGCCGCGCTCATGCCCGGCTGGTGGCACATGCCCACCCGGCCGATGCCGTAGGTGCGGCCCGCTCGGTCCACCCCGTCGGGATGGAGCTGGGCCACCTCCTGCAGGCCCAGAGCCTGGGCCAGGCAGTCGTTTACCCCGTCCTGAGCGGCGTCCAGATTGGTGTGGCAGCAGATGGCGGCAATCTTCGCCTCCGCCAGAGCCAGCAGGGTACGCCCGGTGACGCTCTCATCGGTAAGGGCCTTCACCGGGTGGAAGATCACCGGGTGGTGGGACACAATGAGCTGGCAGCCCAGTTTCTGTGCCTCCTCCACCACCTCCTGGGTGATGTCCAGGGCAACCAGAATCTTGTCTGCCTCGGCCTCTCCCCGGCCTACCAAAAAGCCTGCGTTATCAAAATCCATCTGGGTCTCAAAGGGGGCCCACTCATCCATTGCACCGTAAATATCCTTTACCGTTGCCATTGCTGCCACTCCTCTTTCATGGTAAGTAATTCCTGATATACGTTCTCCAGCGCTTGGCGGCGCTCCTGAATCTGCTCTCCCCGGCCCTTGGACATGCCGTCCAGGGCCCGGCGCAGCTTCTTGGCCTGCTGCTCCAGGTACTCCCCCCGCAGAGGGTCCCGGCTCTGCCGCCCGGCCCAGAGCTGACCGGGGGTCTGGGTTCCCATCTCCCCTGCGGTCACCCGCATCACGACGTACAGGGTCTCCCCCTCCCGGGCCAGTTGCTCCTTGGCGATGGCATAGCCGTTTTGGCCCAGCCACTCCCGCAGCTCAGGCAGGGAGCTCATGGGCTGAAGAATCAGGGGGATCTTCTCCTCCAAAACCCAGGGGGCGGCCTCCAGGATCTGGGCAATGGTCTCGCCCCCCATCCCGGCGATGACGATGGCGTCCACCTCGCCGGGGCGGATACCCGCCAGCCCGCTACACAGCCGGAAGGCCATCTTTTCCCCACAGCCATACTGCCGGGCGGTCTCCCGGGCCCGGTCCAGGGGGCCCTTCCGCAGGTCGGAGGCGATGGCCCAGGGGATCTTGCCCTCCAGCAGCAGGCAGGCGGGCAGATAGGCGTGGTCAGTGCCCACGTCGGCCAGCCGGGCCCCCTGGGGCACCAGATCGGCTGCCAGCCGCAGCCGGGGCGAGAGCTCGATATGTTGTTTCATAAGTCCTCCCCGCCGGCCTTTGGGATGAGAACCCGGGCAAAGTCCCGGGCGGCGGCCAGCTTGTCTTGTGTCAAAAATGGGACGCCGGGGCCCATATCCCGGCCGCAGAGCATTCCCTGCCAGTTCAGGCCACTGTGGCGGCACCACCGGCGCAGTCCCGCCTGCCACAGGTCGGCCCCCTTTTCCTCCGGGTAGCCGCAGGTGACGATGGTGGCAAGGCCTTTCCCCTTCAATAGAGACGGCCCCTTCTCCCGGCCGTAGTTCTTGGTGCTGGCGTACACCACCCGGTCCATCAGGGCCTTCATGGGGGCGGTGCAGTACCAGGCGTAAATGGGGGTAGCCAGGACGATGGCGTCGCTGCCCTCCATGGCCTCAAACAGGGCGGCCACGTCATCCTCCCGCACACAGCCCAGACCGTCCATCCGGTCCTGGCAGGTCTTGCAGCCCAAACAGGGCAGGATGCTCTTGTCATAGAGCCAGAAGGTCTCTGTCTCTATCCCAAGCCGCCCACACTCCTCCAGGAAGGGAGCGGTCAGGGCGGCGGTATTGCCGTTTTTTCTGGGACTTCCCATGAGCAGTACCAATTTCATACCGGGCACCTCCGCAAAAAATGGGGGCGGAACCCCTCCGCCCCCATCTTTCGTTCCTTGGTTTTTATTCGCCCTCGGCGATCATCTTGTTGACCGCGGCCAGCAGCTCGTCAGGGTCAACCCCGTGGACCATGCAGGCCTGCTCCACGGTCTCACCCCGGGAAGCGGGGCAGCCCAGGCAGTGCATGCCGATGTTCATGAACAGGGGCGCGGTCTGAGGGGCGATGGTCAGAATATCACCAATAATGGTGTCTTTGGTAATGGTCATAGCAGGATTCCTCCAGTTACTTCTTAGGATGATGATAGTATATCCTAACTCGCGCTATTTTGCAATGAATTTTTCCTCGTTTTCTTTCCATCGGCGGCAGACCAGCCAGCGCCCCAGGAAAAAGAGCACCGTACCTAAAATCACACCCAATGCCAGGATCACCAGCCCCTGGTTGTGCAGGGCGGCCGCCTGTGAGTAGCCCTCCCCATTGAGATACCATTCCGGGATTTGGTCGATATGTTCCCACAACGCGCCTCCCTGATACATATTCAGGTCCTGCTGATAAGCTTCTATCTGGTCATAGAGGGCCTGGGAAGCAGAGATGCGCAGTACACCCCCCAATATACCACCTCCGGCCACAAGAGCTCCCAGCCAGTACCACCGCCGAGTGATCAGCTCCCGGGGCCCCTTCCAGGGGGGCGGTTTTAAAACGTTCGGTCTTTGCTTACGCCGTGAAGAGCGCCGTCCCTGGATAAACAGGACTACGCCGCCCACCAGTACGCTCAAAGGCAAAATCAGATAAGGCAGATAAACGAAAACGCTGAGGGAGAACCCTACCGTACTCATTGCCCAAAACACTGCGCTTACCCGGGTTGCTCCCCACAAGATCAGGGGTACCCCAATCCAATACCAGTGGAGAGCCAGCCATCCAGGTTTCTTCTCCTCCCGCTCTTTCGGTGCCTCCTCGGTCTCTTGAGGATGGTGGCCCAGCAGGGTATCCACCGAAATACCCAACGCAAGGACCAGGGGAACCAGCTTGTCGGTGTCCGGCATCGCGTCCCCAGTTTCCCTTAGTTAAAGATATGAACCCTCTTTATCAGTCTACTTTTCCAATAAATCGGTAGTATATCTCTATTTCCTGTATTCTTTCGTTATCCTCATTCGTTGTTG
>ENA-UPXC01004664-UPXC01004664.1-human-gut-metagenome-genome-assembly--contig:-NODE-4664-length-12131-cov-5.577402_pt1 | contig 12131 bp, 9 predicted proteins | sample MGYA00250047_ERZ773371 | MGnify/ENA primary metagenome ERZ773371 (study PRJEB29103, sample SAMN06111975) | human gut metagenome | biome: human gut; feature: ankylosing spondylitis patient; material... | reverse complement strand
GTGTGGCTGCCGAACGGTCAAGAGTCAGATAGCCAAGACCTAAATCAATTAACCTCTTCGCCATACTTTCAAAAGTTTCACAGATACTTTCAGCCATAGGTTTCATCTCATCAGGCAGGCTTGTCGGAACACCACGCACCCAATCCACAAGTTCGGAAAGTGTCATATTGCAAACTTCATCAAGCGATATTCCTCTTAATTTCGGTGCACGGGCGGCGGCGGAAAGACGTGTTCCGTGACATTCGAGACAAATATCCTCTTTCAAAAATTTTTCTACTCGCTTCATGCCTTTTTCGTCTTTGACTTTTGCGAGAGCATTCTCCACCGTGTAAACGGCATTAAAATATGTAAAATCCAATTCACCTGCATTTTCCGTATTTTTGGATTTGTAAAAAAGGTGTTTTTTAACCGCCGGACCGTGATAGACAATATCTTTTTCCTGTTCCGTCAAGTCACGGAACGGTACATCTGTACGCACCCCCATCTCACGGCAAACGTCCGTCATTAATGACCACATCAAGCTGTTCCACGGAGCAACTGCACCATCATCAATCGTAAGAGAGTCATCAGGAACAAGTGATGCCATATCAACGGTGTGAACAATTCCTGTACCACCACATTTTTGACAAGCACCTTGCGAATTGAATGCCAACTCCTCTGCCGACGGTGCATAAAAGTGAACGCCACATTCCGAGCAGACTAATTCCTTCCCTGCGGCAACAGCCAGTGACGGTTTTAAGTAATGTCCGTTTGGGCAACGGTGGTTTGATAAACGTGAATACATAAGTCGCAAACTGTTTAGCAACTCCGTTCCCGTTCCGAATGTACTGCGTATTCCCGGTATACCTGGACGCTGATGTAATGCAAGTGCGGCGGGTACATAAAGCACCTCATCTACACTTGCTTTCGATGCCTGTGTCATTCGGCGGCGAGTGTAAGTAGACAGCGCTTCCAAATAGCGCCGAGAACCCTCCGCATATAATACACCCATTGCAAGAGAGGACTTACCCGAGCCTGACACTCCTGCAATACCTACAATTTTCCCCAACGGAATATCTACATCTATATTTTTAAGATTGTGGACTTTTGCTCCACGAATAAGTATTTTTTCTATCATTTGTTTTACTCCTAAATATCTTTTCCAAAAAACACACTGGAAAAAGCATATCACAAGCATATCTATTTTGTCAATATTCTGCTAAAAATCGGAAAAAAGAAAACAAAGTCAGCGAATGGGATATATAGGTATTTTTATATATTGCGTTTGCGTTGCCGATATGCTATAATATTTTCAAAAGAGGTGAGATTCATGGACTTTTTAATAATGAATAGAGATACCGTTGTGGCAGAATGGATAGATAACAAATTAAATCTGATTAAGCCGTCACTTGCTCCAATGTATTTGGAACTTACAAGCAATGTTCCGAAGTGGCTTGAAACAAGAGCTATCGACTCACACAGAGCAAATTCAAGACTTCTTAAAAAGGCTTTGCGTCTTACCGAACGTGACGATATAGGCTCTGTTTTATCAGTGAATGCAGTCACCATTACGGATAATTATTGGATAAAACCGATTAACAGCGACCTTTGCTATGCCGATGTTCGTTTTGACAACGACTATTTTGCCACACTTGCTTTAACCGGCAGTTACGACAGTTTTAATCGAGCGGCGCATAGCAAAAGTACAAAAACTCCCGAACTTACCAATATAGGTAGCTTTGAAAAGTGTTGGAAACTGATTAACGGCGATTGGTGGATGTATAAAAAGGCTAATCACGATGAAATGTTTTCAGAATTTTTCATATATCAACTCGGAATGGAATTAGGCTTTAATATGGCTGAATACAAACGTGGCAATGGTGTTATTAAAACAAAGGATTTTACCGATAATGCCATGGTTAATTTTGAGCCTGCATTTAATTTTATGAATGACTGCGAGGACTATATACAAACTCTTGAGACATTAAAAGACCTTTGCCCTAATTGCATATGCGATTATGTGAAAATGTTGTTTCTTGATACAATATGTGCAAATCCTGATAGGCATACATTTAATTTCGGTATTCTGCGTGATATTGATACAGGTGATGTTTTGGGTTTAGCACCGAATTTTGACAATAATATGGCACTTATATCAAGAGGTTATCCTAAAAATATTAAGAGAAAAAATGATATATTCGTAAGTTTATTTAACGAACTGCTTGAATTTGATAACAGATTGAAAAAATATATTCCACCTCTGACAGAAGAAATTATTTTAAAAGTTATAAAATCAGTCGGGATGCGTGTCAGAAGTAAGGAAATAACTGAATTTATTATGAACGGATATAATCAGATAGAGCAATAAATAGAAGTACGGACATATTTGATTATCAGCATAAAATAGTACAAGGCTATGTCTGTACTCTACCGGGCTCATATATCTGAGAGATTTTTATTCGTTTTGTGTTAATAGCTGTTAAGCTCATTTATGAAATCTTCCATCGTGACACCTATCCATGAGCGTCCATAAAACATTTCATTTTTTAATCTAACTTGAATTGTCAAGTCAAATGCACCGATATATTAAAATAAACTTCAAAAGGCGATTTCTTCATTCCGTGAAAATTTTTTGCCCCTATTAGGTGTAATTGTTTTTGGTCGACTATCTTTTAACATATAAATTATCGCTTGTTTTACACTGATAGAATCTTTCTTCTAAAAATCCTCGATATATTCCACGATAAATTGTAGCATAACTAATTTGTATAGGATTTTTCTCGTGTTTTAAACGAAATGAAATTTTCTCCGGAGACCATTGATATTGAAGAAACAAGAATTGAACAGTTTTATGAATATCAGCATTTAATAACAATGGTTTTATTAATTGCAAATATGCCGTTATCGGCACAAATGTATTGAAAACAATTTTAAATTTATTGATTTTGTTCCTGTAATGTGGTATAATATAAATAGATGTTAGGAGTGATTTTATGAACTATTTATCTGTATCGCAAATGGCGAAAAAATGGAATATGTCCGAGCGTGGTGTTAGAAAATACTGTGCCGAGGATAAAATACCCGGTGCATTCCTAACGGGTAAGACTTGGAATATTCCCGAAAACGCAGAAAAACCCGAAAGAAAAAATAAAAAAAGCAATGAGCCTCAAACATTGCTTGAACGATTGAAATCAGAGAAAGCATCTTATATTTCCGGCGGAATATATCATAAAATACAGATTGAACTTACCTATAATTCAAATCACATTGAGGGAAGCAAACTTACCCACGACCAAACGAGATATATTTTTGAAACCAATACAATCGGAGTGGAAAATGATGCACTTAATGTTGATGACATTATTGAAACGGCAAATCATTTCAAATGTATCGATATGATAATTGATAATGCAAAATACAAGCTCACAGAAAAGTTTATAAAACAGTTGCATTATACTTTAAAATCCGGTACATCTGATTCAAGAAAAGATTGGTTTAATGTGGGCGAGTATAAAAAGCTCCCCAATGAAGTCGGCGGAAAAGAAACCGCAAAACCAGAAGATGTTGCAACTAAGATTAAAGCACTTTTAAAAGACTATAATCAAAAAGAAGATCATACGCTTGAAGAAATCATAGACTTTCATTATACTTTTGAAACAATACATCCGTTTCAAGACGGCAACGGCAGAGTAGGAATACTTATTATGTTTAAAGAATGCCTGAAAAATAATATTGTTCCGTTTATAATTGATGAAGATTTGAAGATGTTCTATTACAGAGGTCTGTCCGAATGGAGCAATGAAAAAGGTTATTTGACCGATACTTGCCTTGCGGCACAGGATAAGTTCAAAAAGTATTTGGATTATTTTAAGGTACCGTATATCGAGTAATACAAAATAGCGATTTATAAATTTAGGAGTTTATTTATGACTTGAATTTACAATATAAGTGCAACAAGTAAAAAAATAATGACTCAAAGGGAAAAATCCAGTATAATAGAATTGCAACGACTATTATTGAAAGGATGATTCCCATGAGCCACTACAAACATTTTACCACAAAAGAACGAGAAAAGATACTATTTTTTCTTGCACAAGAAAAAACAATTAGTTTTATAGCCAAAGAATTGCAGAGAGATAAATCATCGGTATCTCGTGAAATTAAACGTAATACTAATACCGAAGGCATTTACTCGCCATCATACGCACAAAAGCAATATGAAATTCGCAGACGCAAATGTGGTAGAAAACCATTGTTATTAAATGCAGATATTCATAAAACTGTTCAATTCTTGTTTCTTCAATATCAATGGTCTCCAGAGCAAATTTCATTTCGTTTAAAACATGAGAAAAATCCTATACAAATTAGTTATGCTACAATTTATCGTGGAATATATCGAGGATTTTTAGAAGAAGGGAAATTATCTCCCGGTCAACGTGGAGTTGCAAGAAAGTTAAGACATAGAGGAAAAACCAGACATAAAAATGGTTGTATTGAAACGAGAGGCAAAATTAAAATTAGTCATCACATTTCAGAACGACCAGAACAAGCAAATCAACGAGAGAGAATAGGCGATTGGGAAGCTGATACTGTTGCAGGCGTAACAGGAAAAGCGTGTTTAGTAACGCTTGTTGACCGAAAGAGTCGTTATTTGTTGTGCGAAAAAGTAGCAAAAAAAGATTCTATCAGTGTAAAACAAGCGATAATTCATATGTTAAAAGATAGTCAACCAAAAACAATTACACCTGATAGGGGCAAAGAATTTTCACGACATGAAGAAATCAGCAAAGCTCTAAATGATGTGCAATTCTATTTTCCTGAACCACATCAACCATGGCAAAGAGGTACTAATGAGAATACTAATGGACTTCTACGCGAATATTTTCCTAAAAAACAGGATTTAACAGAAATTAAACCATCATTAATTAGAGATAAAACTCTTATTTTAAATCAGCGTCCACGCAAATGCTTGAACTGGAAATCGCCTTTTGAAGTTTATTTTGATATATCGTTGCATTTGACTTGACAATTCAAGATGTTAAAAAAAATTTTGAAATTAGTAGACACTGTGTAGTTGACATATATGATATAATTAAAACAAAGGTCTATCGCTGCGGTAGGAAACTAAGGAGTGAATGCTATGAGAAATACGGAAGGCACGGAAAATACAGTGATCTGTAATTGCAAACAGGTAAAGCTGTTTGATATAGAAGACGCACTTTATCGGAAAGACCGTTTTTCCGATGTTGAAAAAGAATTTGAAGATGTGCAGAAGATAACGCACTGCTCGACAGGCTGCGGCGGATGTCATGATAAAATTATGGCGATTATCTCTGACTTGATGAGTTCTTAAAAGAGGGAGGAGTGTCAATGAAAGTAGTAAAAAAGAAGACGATTCGGAAAAAGCTCATTAAGGCGATAATATGTACAGTGATAACTGCTGGGAGTATGTGCAACGCCTTTGCAACAGTCCCGATATGTGCGGCAAGTGCAATCGGAGAATTTGCAAATGTGGTTGTTTTGGTAAGGTTTAAAGGTGACATGCAAGGTGATAACGGAACAGGGTTCAATAAACCGTATAACAGTACAATAGCAAATGCACCGAGAACATATTGGGAGAGCCTTATCCGCAAATTTAACGGAGTCAACGACAAATTCGGAGCTGGATCGTTTAAGGAGTATTTGCGGGATATTTCCGGCGGACAGCATATGGTCGAATCGGTGTTCCCGCAAACGGACGGCGACGGATTGATATGTTATCTGACAATGGAAAGGACTGTTGACGAATACAAGAGTGCGGTCGGGGAAATTCAGATGATTAAAGAGATTGCCGGACAGCTGAATGCAAAATATCCGAATCTTGACGGCAGGACAATAGACAGGGATAACGACGGTATTGCGGATAATCTTATGATTATTGCGCAGGTACAGTCGAACGGACATTTTGTGGCGCATTCCGCCAATGCCGGAAACGATACAAAGATCGCGGGAAAAGGCATAGGACCGTATAATCTGATTGAAACAACCTTCAGTGATACTTCGGGATACTACGGATTTAATATTCATACGGCGGCACACGAATACATACACACCTTCGGAGTGCCTGACTACTACCGGCAGAATTATATATCGGAAACGCGCGACACGCCTGTCGGACTGTGGGATCCGATGGGCGTTCCCGGGGGCAGACCCATGCCGCTTGCGGTAACGCGCGAGGCAATCGGCTGGACGACAGTTGACGAAATACAGCCGCAAAACGGCGTGTATACCCTATACGAGGCGTCTGCCGCTTATGCGGATAAAACAAAAAAACAGGCGGTTAAAGTAAAGCCGCCGTTTTCGCCGACTGAATATTTTGTCATAGAGTACCGCAAAAAAGGCGAAAGATACAAATTTGATACATTGGATCAGACAGCGCCGGCAGACGGCATTATTGTATATAGAGTAAATCCCGTATATAAGGATGAAGGCAATCTTCGCGGCAACGACTATATCTATGTATACCGTCCGAACGATACGAGTATTACCGCATCAGCGGGAGAAATCGGAAAAGCGCAGATCGGGCTTCCGGTATATTCTGCTGCGAGACAGGAAATCGGAAGTCTTGATTTGAATCAGACAATCACGGATAACGCTGTATGTTATTCTGACGGCCGAAATTCGGGAATACATATCAAGGTCACCGAACAGAACGTCAATTCGGTTAAATTCAGTATAGAATTTCCGGATTATACTAATATGGACCTCTGGAAGTCGTTAGCAAATGCTGATGGCGGCAACGCATTATCGGGCATAAAAGCGTCAGAGGTAAAAACCGCCGCAGACGGGAACAATCTGTATGTATTGGCGCAGGATATAAGGTCGTCTTCGGTACTCCGATATGACGGAGATAACTGGACAAATCTCGGAAAGTGCGCCGAGACCGGAGGCAGTGGGGCATTGACCGTATTTAACAGCGAACCGTACGTGCTTTTTGCCGACTACAACGGAAAATGTGAACTGAAAAAATACTCGGGCGGAAAGTGGAATACGGTATCGGTACTGAATTTCGGAGCGAACAAGTATTCAAATGCGCCGGCACTCGGTGCGGCAGGCGGTAAGCTGTATGCACTGATAGATGACTGCGGCAAAAATCCGCAACTTTATGCGCTGAATTCCGGTACGCTTGAAAAGTCGGGCAGCGCTTTGAATGTAAAACTCGTTGCGTCACCGGAAATTTTTGATAAATCCGGCTGCCCCGCAGTAATATACGGAGACTTTTTCGGGAAGAAAACAGAAGCAAAAATACTTGAACTTGACGGCTGGAAAAGCATTGTGACCGAATCCGGCAGCGCAAACGCCAATGACGCGGCGGCAGCGGACGGAGAAGTTTACCTTTTCAGTACATATAACGAACAATCTCCGAAACTGAACATTCTGACAAACGATGGTATGAATCTTGCTTATGATTTAAGCGCTGTTCCGGCAAATTCGTCATACGGAAGCATAGCGGTCGGCACGGAATGTATTTATATATCTGTTCTGCAGGACGGCGCAGTAGTCACATACAGCGCGCCGAAGGACGAGCCTCAGAATCTTACCCGGCTCGGAGACGTAACGTGCAGACCTGCATGGAACGGTTCGATGCAGCTTATAAACAACATGGTTTACAGCGCGGTAGTGTCGTCAACTGATATGCCGATTGATGTAAAATATCATGAAGCACTTGACGATACACTTCGTCTTGCAAAAGCCAAAGCGATAGCGGAGAGCATTGTTGAAGGATATAGGGCAACCAACAGCAGCGGCAAAGCAGAGCTTGAATATAAGATAAAAGCAGGGCTTTCGGAAAGCGGATATACAAATGTTACGGCAGAGGTTAATGAATTTACCGTCACCCCCGCAACCGCTTCGGCAGAGGGGTCAGCCACAGGGACGATAACGCTTGTTTGCGGAAGAAAGTCGGATATTGTAAGGATAAATAAAACTATTGCAAAGCTGACGGAAACAAAAATATTGTTTTTATCGGATAAAGAGGTAAGGGTATCCCTGAACGATACCGGAGAAAAATATGTAATTTTTGCGGAATACGAAGGAGAAAAACTGAAAAGAACCGCAATAGTCCCGGTCACATTTAACGAACCGGGAGAAAAAACGATTTTGCTGCCGAGCGGATGGACAAAAACAACCGCAAACGCTCTCCGGGCTTTTTTCTGGAACAGTTTGGAGGATATACGGCCGCTTTGCGGGAATGCTGCGAGATAAGGAAGGAGAATGAAAATGAAACAAAGAAGGATGCTGTCTATACTGCTTTCCGCAGTAATGATGCTGTGCATGACGGTTCTGCCGGCAAAGTCGGCGGACGCCAAAATAAATATCAAGATCGGAGACTATATTCGACTGGGGACATATAATAACGAGTCTGTCTTGTGGCGCTGCGTTAACGTTGACGACAACGGTCCGCTGATGCTCTCGGACAGAGTGCTGGAGGATTATATGCCCTACGACGCAATGACAAGCGATAATGCCGATACATGTTCGCACAGGCGCAGCGGTTATCGGAGCAAATACGGCTCAAATCACTGGCGTGACAGCAATATGCGTTCATGGCTTAACTCAGAGGATAATACGGTAACATGGCTGTGCGGCAATCCGCCGAAGGCAGGATATGTAACGTCCGGACATGAATATGACAAAAAGGCAGGGTTTTTAAGCGATTTCACTCAGGACGAGATTTCCGCCATCAAAACGGTAACGCAGCGTTCCATCGTTTCTCACCCGGAGTACAGTGCGGGATATATTGACGAACCGGGACTTGATCTTCCCTACAATACCGACATTGATACGGTTGCTGACGGATACGAAAACGCATATTACGAAAATATTACCGATAAGGTGTTTCTGCTTGACGTGAAGCAGCTCAATACGGTTAAGCAGAAGCTTGGAAGCTATTACATTGCAAAGAATAAAGCGGGACAAAGCTGGAACTATTGGCTGCGTACACCGATTACGGACTGTAACCACGACATGCGTTACGTTGATCTGCGCGGCAACATCTGGCGTGACGCTCCTTATAAAGGATACTACGGAGTCCGTCCGGCATTCTATCTGGACGCTGAGTATTATACCGTTTTGCAGGGCAAAGGAACAGAGTCCGAACCGTATGTCGGTACGGTGAAAAACAAGCCGCAGGAGAGTATCAGCCTTTCTGGAGCAGAACGTGATACAGGAGACGGGAACTGGGATGTTGATACGGATAAAAACATTCAGCTTACGCTGGGAGAGTTTTACTCCAAAGACGGTAAATATTCCAATCCCACAATCCCGGTGTATGTGATTCAGAAACCCCGGAGCGATAAGGAAAACATGGTAATTTTGTTTTGCGCCGAAGGCTATACCAAAAGTCAGCAGTCAAAGTTTATAAAAGATGTTCAGCGAATGTGGAGAAAAACGCTTGAAACAGAGCCGTACCGCAGTATGGCAGATCGCTTCAATGTATATGCGCTGTGTACGGCGTCGATAGACACCTATGGCGGTGACAGCACATTTTTCAGCGTAGTTAACGGTTCGCGTGATGCCTATATCTCTGTTAATATGAACGGTCAGTGGAAAAATCATATGCTGGAGCGCGCCATAGGTCCCGCATTCATAGAAAAGATTCATGATGCGCATGTTCCCGAGACAACAAATCCGAACGAGTTCCGGTGGGATAACGAGTATGAGCCGTATTATTATGTATACGATTACATTGACCAGTTTATTGTGCTTGCAAACAGCGGCAACTATTTCGGAGCTTCTCATGATAATATTAAATCCGGTATCCACTATATCGTTACATCATCGGATAACTACTACTCTCCGTTTACGGTGAGACACGAACTGGGGCATGGGCTGCTGCGTCTGGGTGATGAGTACGAAGTGAGGTATAGTCCGGTATCGGAGGAATCAATGAAAGCGTCGCTGAATTTGTCGCACACAAAGGATCCGAAACTGGTGAAATGGAAGAATATGCTTGGATTTCGGCACACCTATTCCTGTCCGCATGCGGATGGTTCATATATATACAATTCAAGTTCCATGTGTATTATGCGGTCAAGTACAAACAGTGAATTATGCGATGTGTGCAGGCTGCAGGGTTTCAAGCGTATGAGCCAGCTGATCAAAAATTCGCCTGATATCTATGTGGCGGAACCGGAGGTAAAGATATATACCGGAGACTACAAAAACCCAAACGAAAACTCCTCTGCTTTTGAAGATGCGACATCTTACGGTTATTCCCGATACGATACTGACAGGAGCAACCGTCTCTTGAGCGGATATAGCAAAAATCGGTTTAATTCCGGACTTAAGGGCAGCGAGATAGAGCTGCGTACCATCGTTCAGAATCTGTCGGATACCGAAAAAAAGACAGTAACTCTGCGGATGTGGGTGGAACATTCCGATGGAACGGTAGCCACTGCCGCGGACGGCGGGAAAATTTTAACGGAGAAGAAATTTGATATTCCCGTCTGGGGCGATAAATCCAAGTTTTGGACGAAGAACGCACTGGAATATAACGGCAGCGATTTCGATTCCGGACTTGTCAACTGTTCTCTCGTTTATACTATCCCGCAGAACGCAGTTCTGCAAAATGGCGATACCGTCGGTTTTGAGGTGGTTGACGACGCTACGGGTGCAACGCTTGTTGATGACGATACAGAAACCAAAACCTATGCCGATATTACCATCGAATACAAGCTGGAGGACGGAAGTGACGTTCCGAATACCAAGTCCACCGTGTTCCCGGCTGCGGCAGGAACAAAGGTTGACTGGGAACTTCCAAAGGAGCTGAACGGCTACACCCTGGTCAAATCTGAGGGTACGGACAAGACCGTCGGCACCGGCGGACTGACCGTTACCTGCTACTATAAAGCAAAAGAAGACCGCCCGTCAGCTTCGTTTATAATTACGGATGAAAGCGGTGCGGAAGCGGATAAGACATTGAAGGCGGGAAAATTCAAAGCAAAGCTCACTTTGCCGGAGGGACGAAAAACAGCGGCTGTTATCATTGCGAAGTATGTTAACGGAACGCTCGGCGATCTAAAGATGTCCGAACCGAAAGAAACGCAGGCTATAATCGAAACCGATTTTATTACGGTAACCGGTGAGGATTTGACAAAACAGACCGAAATCAAAGCGTTCGTTTTTGAAAGTACGGAAAATATAAAACCGATGTATGGTTTTCAGCATATAATAAAATAAAACAACAAGGAGTGCAAAATGATGGACAGTGATATAAAGTCTTGCCTTGAATCAGTAGATTGGTGTCGTGCAGATTATGAGTATTTCAGAGGTGGCGGTTTTTCGTCGCACTTCAAAACGATGGCAGAGATGCCTGTGACAATGTTAAGAATAAATCTTGTTGACGGAGTTGGACCGACAATTCAGATTGCAGAAGGTTATACAGTAGTTATTGATGAAGAAATTCATAAAATATTGGATCAAAGAACCGATCCAACTTGGCCGACAACTTGGTTTGTACCTATACTTAATCGTAGCAACGCATTTAAAGATGTATATAATGTTATGGCAAACTGGGGAGCAAATCATACTGTAACAATCCATGGACATATAGGGGCTGATCTTATCACAATGGCATCTATGCTGAGAATTCCTGTTTCAATGCATAATGTTCATAGAGAAAAAATATATCGACCTCATTCTTGGACAGCTTTCGGGGCAGAAAATGAATATGCATCTGATTATATGGCATGCAAAAATTACGGACCAATGTATAAATAATGACAGGCCATTTTTGAAATAGTATAAAGAAACTGCTGATAGAAGTAGAGTAAATAAAAAAGGTGGTTAAACCAACACAGATTTAACCATCTTTTTATATTAATTGTGGCAGTTTGTGGAAAACTATGGATAAGAAATATTATGCAGGTAAGATATATTATGTCTATATGATAACCGAATCAAACAAATTTTTCCGTATTTACTATGGTAAAGTAAAAGAATATGTATCCTCTTTGACCGTATCAGAGTAAATGTATTTTTTACCTTATTTGACCAATTTTATACGGTGGTCTTTTTGTCTTTACTTTTTTCTACCTTGAATTTACAATATAAGTGCAACAAGTAAAAAAATAATGACTCAAAGGGAAAAATCCAGTATAATAGAATTGCAA
>ENA-UPXC01004662-UPXC01004662.1-human-gut-metagenome-genome-assembly--contig:-NODE-4662-length-12132-cov-12.362505_pt1 | contig 12132 bp, 10 predicted proteins | sample MGYA00250047_ERZ773371 | MGnify/ENA primary metagenome ERZ773371 (study PRJEB29103, sample SAMN06111975) | human gut metagenome | biome: human gut; feature: ankylosing spondylitis patient; material... | reverse complement strand
CACGATCCCGACGCGTACGTGCTCTCCGACCAGTGGAAGGCCGGATCCCCGCGTCCGACGCCGTACCTGCTGACGGACCGCGAGGCCGCCCTGTTCCTGCGGGCCGCGGGAACGTTGGAGTCTCCGTCGCCGTGGGCGTGGCAGTCTCGCGCGTTCTTCATGCTCATGGCCTGCTGCGGGCTGCGCACCCGAGAGGTCAGGAGACTCGCCGTCGGGCACGTCGACCACAAGGCCCGTTCCATCGACGTGGTCGATTCCAAGGCCGGTCGCAGCCGCAGGCTGCCCGTGGGCGACGAGGTCGCCGCCGAACTGCTGGAATGCGACCAACGGTCCCGCGAACGCTTCGGAGACGACCGTCCCGCGTTCTTCGTCACCTCCACCGGCAATCCGGTCTCCCCGGGCATGCCCGGCGTGGTGTTCCGCCGCGTCTGGACGCGGGCCGGGCTCGAGTGGCCACAAGCCGGCAAACGGCCCAGGCCCTATGATTTCCGGCACCGGTTCGCGTTCGCGAACATCGAGCGGTGGACTCGCGACGGCGTGGACGTGATGGCGATGCTGCCCTATCTGGCGGCCTACATGGGACACGCCGGCATCGACAGCACCCTCTACTACGTGCACGCCAGCCCCGATTTTCATGGACGGATACGCGGACCTCGTCGCCGACGCCGAACGCGTGGTCCCGGAAACGGAGGAACCATGAGCAAGGCAAGGAAAACGGCCGCCAGCTCCGGTGAACCGGACTTCTGGCGAGTCGCGCGCGACTGGCTGCACCACTGGCTGCCCAAGGTGCGGGGCAGCTCGCCGAAGACCGTCGAGGCGTACCGCATCGGCCTGGAATCCTACGTCCGATGGCTCGAAACCACGGAAGGCACGCAGCGCAGCCACATCGGTTTCGGGCATTTCGACCGGGCGCGCCTGGGCCGGTGGGTCGAATGGATGCGGACCGAGCGCGGGTACTCGGACCGCACCATCATGCTGAGGATGACGACGATGCGCGTGTTCCTCGACCACGCGGGCCTCGAACACCCGGCATTGACCGCGCTGGGCAACGACGCGGCCGGCATACGTGTCAAACCACCCGCGCGCAAACCCGTCGACCACCTCGGGGAGGAGCACACCAAAGCGTTGCTGACCGCATGGGGCACCGGCGACGCCAAATCGCGCAGGAACCGCATGCTCCTGATCCTCATGTACGACACCGCCGCCAGGATCGGCGAACTCGCCGCACTGACCATCGCGGACGTGGGTATGGATAAGCCGGCCAGGGTCACGCTCACCGGCAAACGCGGCAAGAGCCGGGTCGTGCCCCTGGGAGAAAGGACACGAACCCACCTGGCCGCCTACCTCGAGGAATTCCATCCCGGACCGTCCATGCGCGACGGCGACAGGCCGTTGTTCCACTCGACGAGGAACGGCGCCATCCAGCCGCTCTCCGTGGACCGGATCGACGAGATCCTCAAAACCGCGGCGGCCAGAGCACGCCGCGGGACGTGCCCGTCCATGCCCGAACGCGTCCACTGCCACCTGATCCGCCGGACCCGCGCCATGGACCTCTACCAACAGGGCGTGCCGCTACCGCTCATCATGCAACTGCTCGGCCACGAAAGCATGAGCACAACCAGCGCGTTCTACGCGTTCGCGACCCTCGACATGATGCGCAAAGCCGTCGATGCGGCCAACCCCGGCCCCGACCCCTCCAAGGAGACATGGCTCAGCGAGCAACGACTCCGACAACTACACACCCTCAAATAACCCGGAACGTTAAGCCGGGAAACCACATGGGACACGGCCAGCCACCAAGACCCCGAACCGTTCCCCGGCTTAACAACAAACCCGGCTTAATCGCTGTGGTGGATAAGACCATCCGCGCCGCCGCGGGACGCGGCCCATGAGACCGCCTGCTCCAACGCCCGCAACGGCAGCTCCTGCGTGTTCATGGTCATGGCGCACGCCCATCCCACGATCCGACGGGCGTACACGCCGTCGGCGAACGCCGTGCAGCCGAACGAGCCGTTGGCCATGCGCACGTAGGTGATGTCGGCCACGTGCAGGCGGTTCGGCGCACAAGCCTCGAACCTCCTGTCCACCAGATCCGGCCTGCCGCCCGTGCCCTTGGCGGGTTCCGTCGTCACCGGGGGTTTGCCGCGGCGCACGCCCCGGATGCCAAGCCCGCGCATGATGTTCATCACCCGGTCGCGGCCGACCTCGGCCGGATCCCAGCCCTGGGCGACCAGCTGCGCGTGCATCTTCCCGTAACCGTACACGGCCATGAAGAAATCCGAGCGGATCTGGAGGAGTCGCGGGCCGGCGCCTCATGCCCCGCCCGCATGCGGCTGACGGGACGCGTTTCGAGCATGCGGCAGCCGCGCGGCGTGAGAAACCCGCAGTCCAACGATTCGGAAAGGACCCCGCAGATCGGCCCGACCTTGAAACGGCTTTCATGCTCGTCGATGTACGCGGCCATCAACGCCGTGTCGGGTCGAGCCCGGCCGCGAAAAAAAAAAGCCGACGCCGTCGTCAAAATCTCGTTCGCCCGACGCAATTCCGCGTTCTCGGCCCGCAGCCTCCTCAGCTCCGCCATCGCGTCCTCGGCCGACTGCCTCGTCTCCTCCGCGACCGTCGCGTCCGACTGGTCGCGCCAACGCCGCAGTGATTCCGGCGCTATCCCCGGATCCTTCGCCACCGCGGAGATCGCGTTCGTCTCCGACGAATACGAGGAACGCGATTCCGCCAGCAGCCTGACCGCCTTCGCCCTGAACTCCGGCGTACATCGAGTGCCCTTTGCCATGGTTCCATCATCTCCCATCGAGTCAGAGGAAATACGGAACAAAAATCAGTTCATATCACGAGCAAGAATAACTTCGAGTAAACCGCCGAAATAAGCCAATGCACAATCACCATGATCGGAATACTCCAAATATATGAGTCATCAGAATTCTCATTTTGATTTAAGCCTTGGCACGGCAGCCACTGCCCATAGGAGTAGTGGAAGGGCATAAAAGGCATATCCTTCGAACTGCACATACAGGTATATGGTCAACAGCAGCCAGCAGACAGTGGTCTTGTTCCAGGCATGGTTATGGCTAATCCACCACAGCACTAGTACCACGAGAATTACAGAAGCAATCAGGCCGAACTCCACGAAAAAGCTGGTGTAGGCGCTCATCGTGAACATGTTTGCTGGTGTCACTTGTGCGTACCAGCCCTTCGGTGCCGAAGCGTTCAGGCCCAGACGTTCCAGAGACCGCACTGCGGCATCGGCACCCTGATGGGTGGCATCGGATAGATTGCCTGCGCCATAGCCGAGCAACAACTGCTTTGGATGCTTCAACGCACCCGCACCTGGTCCCAGTGACTGCCATAAACGGGCATAGAACGAACCGTCACCGTCAAAGCCAAGCTCGGCTATGGAGCTCAACCGATGGTTCACTGCCACGCTGCATGCGCCGAGACCGACCGTGACCACCAGTTCCCCGAACGCCACAAGCCGGCCGCGCCACGTGTGCCAACTGTTCATCTCGATAATCACAAACACCAACGCGATAATCGAGTCAAGAATGATGCGCACGCCTGCACCCATGAGCACCGAGCCTGCAGCGAATACCATGATAAGGACGCGTAGTTGGTTTGCACGCTTGTGGTCACGACCACGCACCAGCCAGATCAGCGGCAGCAGCACACCGAACAGGTGCATACCTATATAGCTCGGTTCTGCGAACAGAAACTGCGGGCGGCCACCGCCCCAATGCGAAGTGCTGCTGATGTACTGGCGGCTCATCAGATGAATGAAGAAGTTCTTTACGGAAGTCCAATCAAACATGATTGACAACCGCTGCACCACGCCGACTGCGAAGGCGAACCAGTATACGAGAATCAGCAGATCCAACATGCGCCGCCAAGACAAGCGCTTGATACGTAATGCCATGTCCAACGCACACAGGCAGGCGAGAGCCCCAGCCACGCCGGCCAGCGACACCAGCGCCGGAAGCCGATGGAATGCTACCAGACACCAATCCACTGCAGACAGCGCGATTAACAGCACCGGAAACAGGAAGAATGCGCGGAAACGGTGCCAAACCTGCGGCAGCAAACGCCAGTTCGCTACCGCATATGCCATAAACAACCACGGAGAAAGCGGCGTCCAAAACGGCATGTATGGGCCTGCTACTGTGCCGTCAATCGGCAGCATGGCGAGCGCCGCATAGAACAAAAAATCTGAGGAATCGACCAATATCGGTCGATCATTATCAAACGAGACGCCGGCTTTCCCGAAATCCGCCTCGGCGATGCCGGCAATATTAGAATCAGTCACTCATTACTCCCACTGTCATCACCCAACAGCATGCCACTGTAACGGACAAATCGTATCGGGAGATGAAACCGGCGTGAGAATGACGTGAATACTTACGTCTTACGTCAGCTTGATGTCAGACCGTGTAAGCATACTGCCGCGTGATTTGAGGGCGCACCGGAGCTTCCTCAACGCGGTAGTGCTTACGCATGCTGGTCAGGATGGTGCGCAGCGCCTTGTTTGTCTGCTCGGCGGCAGTGCGGAATTTTGCATATTCCTTACCGTGCGGATCCTCAATATCCTCGGGTTCGGGAAGCATGGGCCGAATAATGGAAGCAGAGTCAATCACTGACTGCAAGCGTTCCTGAATGGTCAAGCCCTTGACCAGCCCGTTGCGCGCGCAGTACTCGCACATGTTGGCGAAGTCACCCAATAGGAACGTGTATTTCACAGCGGTGGGAGCCAACGTGACGATGTCTTTGCGCTGATCCTTTTCAAAGCACAGGATCAGATCAGCGGACTTTGCCATCGGCTGTGTCAGGCGTCGAGAGCGGAACCCACTCGGTTCGATCCCTACGCTCTCCATGAGCAGGGCGCTGTTGGGGTCAATCTGGTGCATGGGCAAACCATGCGTGCCCGCGCTGGAAACCTGCACTGTGGTACCGGAAAGGTAGCGGGTGAGTAGCAGCTCGCCCATGGGAGAACGACAGATATTGCCGGTGCAGACGAACATAATGTGCATGGGCTCAGTCCTTCTTCATACTTACAACGCTACCTTGCGGGCCTGCGTACAAACCACTAGCGCACCATTCTAGTCCGATACACCGGACTGCGGCCAATCCTCGTCCGCCCACCACCACTTCATCTTCACATGAATGTTACAAGGGATTCACTTTTTGGGCGGATTTTGCTATAGGGGGGGGGGCGGCATTCGTGCTAGGGTGGGCGAGAGTAAGAGAAAGGAATGAATGTTCCTTGCGGTTTTTGGGGAACGATGGAGGAAGAATTCAGTATCATGCCGAAGGACAGAGGCACAGCAGCAGAGTCGCAGGCAACAAGCACCGCGACCATGGCAATGCCCAAAGTACGGGTGAGCGGGAGCCGGTCCTCGGCTTCGTTCTCCCCCGTTGCCGAATGTGACATTGCGCCGACATTCTTTGACGGCACCTACTTCTCCTCTACACCGGACGGCAGCTCCACACATAACGACACCACGAACATACGTCCATTGATGGGCCATTCTGTGCCGAAGTGGCGATATCTCTATAACACGACCTTGGTCGTGCTTGATCTGCTGATGACCATTGTGGCCACGTACATCGTGTTCCTGCTCCGACCTTTCGCTTATACCTATGTGCAGAGCATTGGTCCCGGCGAATACGGCGTTTTTAGCTTCCTGCTGTTGACCTGCGTATCGTGGCTCATCAGTCTGTATTCCGCACGCTCCTATGAACGGCACACCATGGGTGAGGGCTATGCCCTGTACGCCAAGCTGTTGAACGCTGCGTTCATCGATTTCATTATGCTGTGCACGTTGGGGTACCTGTTCCACCTCAATCTTCCCCGGTCGTTGAATGTGTTCATTCCGCTGGTTTCACTGGTATTGGTTATTATCGAGCGTTGGATTATGCGCCGCGCGCTGCACCGCAACCGCATGAATGGCGAATTCAACTACCCAACTGTGGTTATTGGGTCTCCGGAAGGTATCCACCGGACGGTCGAACAATTGCGCCAGTGCCGTGGCCTCGGCTACGCGCCAATTGCGGTGTGCCCAGTGGCTTCAGTCAAGAACGAGGATGACCCGGATTCGGCGCAGCATTTGGTGTCGGTGCCCTTCACTCCTGCCAACGATGCTGAGGCACGACTGAAGGTGTTGCCACTCAACTCGCATTTGCCGCAAACCGCGAAGCGTATGAAGGCACGTACCGTATTGGTCGCTGATGTACTTACCCGTGATTCTGAGACCATGCGTACATTGTCCCTGGCCGTGGAATCCATGGGCATTGAATTGGCCCTCACTACCTCTGTGGCTGATTTGAGCGGCGCTGACCTGCATTTCCGCAACGATCCGACGATGCCAGTAGTCACTGCACGACTGACGCAGTACTCAACCGTTACCCGCATCCTCAAGCGTGTGTGCGATATCGTGCTTTCCGGTATCGCCATTATCTTGAGCTCGCCCATCATGCTATGGGTGGCATACAAGGTCAAGCGGGAAGACGGCGGCCCTGTGTTCTATTCGCAGACGCGCATCGGCATTTACGGCAAGCCGTTTACCATGTACAAGTTCCGTTCCATGCGCACTGATGCCGACGAGATCAAGGCGAAACTGGCTAAGGAACGCGGCATTGAGGATCGTTTTATCTTCAAGCTCAAGGACGATCCACGCGTGACTAAGATCGGTCACTTTATTCGTAAAACATCGCTGGATGAGTTCCCGCAGTTCTTTAACGTGTTCAAGGGCGATATGAGCTTGGTTGGGCCTCGCCCGCCGCTGCCTGAAGAAGTCGCGCGATATGACATGCTGTATTCCACGAGACTGCTGGTTAAGCCTGGTATTACTGGACCGTGGCAGATTTCCGGACGCAGCGATTTGACTCAGGAACAGTCGGAGTATGCGGATGTGTCGTATATTCAGGACTGGTCTATTACGGGGGACATCGTGATTCTGTTGAAGACTGTGGTGGCAGTGTTTAAGGGGACTGGATCGTACTAGTTTTCTTTGGGAATGTTGAAATGTTGAGAGGGCGTCAGCTTCTTGCTGACGCCCTCTTGGTTTTCTGGTCTCTCCCTCAGTCAACCTGCGGCTGACACTCGGTCAGAGGGAAGCTCGGGTTACTGCTTGTTGATGGAGCAGGCGGCAGTGTCGGTGGTGACGCCGGGGTCAGTCCATCCCATTGGAGTTTGATCGATGGTGAGGTCGGAGACGGCCTTGGTTGATGTGGTCACGTCGAAGGAATAGGTGACGGATTCGCCGGGAGCTATCTTGGCGATGCTCGCATATACAGTTTTGCCGTTCATCGTTTCCTGTCGGCTGCCGGTCACCGTGGCACCGGATGTGTTTAGATTTGTGAGACTACCACCAGCCGGAGCATAAATCAGCGTCTTTTCGATGCCGTAAGTCTTTGGCTGGTTCGCCTGATTTACACCGATGATGTAATCCGGCAGGGAAGCAATTTCTTCGTCAGTCAACGTATTAGTCATCGTGTATTCCACATGATATGTCTGGGAACCGTCGCTGTTGCAGTCAGAGCGAGTGATCTTCGAGGTGCGGTGAATATACCAGCCCATCTTTGAAGCGTTTTGCTCGGTGACGTATACGCCCACTTGCGGGTTTTCCTCGCTGTTTGGCGTCTGTGCGGTGAAGCCTGCATCGCTGATGGACTTCTCGGCCGTTTCGTCAAAGGCATACATGGAGAAGTGGCGGCCTTCGGCCATGCTGCCCATCGCCTGTGCCACCTTGGTAAGCTTCGTCAAATCCAAGTTGGAGAACATGCTGCCGACAGTCTGCTCAGCTACCTGAGCGAAGTAAGCGTCGGTCTCGGCGATTGGATAATCGACATATACCTTGTTCAACAAGAACTTGGCGGTGTTATCTCCAGTGAGCACACGACCATCGGAAAGGGTGATGTTGCCGTTAATCTTCACCAGCTCTTGCAGGAACACTGGATCGACCATAAGCACACCATCCAGCTGGGTACCACTCCCCCACGGTGTGCGCTGCCAAATGGCACGCATGCCTTCGGCACTGCGTGAAGTATCAGGGTATACGGCCAAATCTCGCACATCGAATGACATGTTCAATGGTCCCCACTGCCGGAAGATGCGCTGCTCGTCTTCCGTAGGATCACCAGCACCATATGGGATATATTCACTATTTGAGCGGAAATCACCGATACTGATCTTGCCGTTGTCGGTAGTTGCCACACCCACAGAACCAATCAGGCCACCGGACGAACGCTCCTCCGAAGTAGTCATAGCCATCAACGCATACGTGCGCGATCTCGTTCGCGGCCGCGGTCTCGGTCTTTGCCTGGCTGATCTGCTGGCTCACCGTATCGAGGTTGTCGAGGTTACCGAGGTCGGTCACACCGCCCAGCAGCTGCATCGCCTGTTCCTCATGCGCCTTGACCTGCTTGGCCTCTGAATACAGCTTCAAACCGAAGAATCCGCCTACGCCCAGCAGCACTACGAGCAACGCCAAAATCGACACCACCCACGGCCAGATGCGGTGCCTTCTGCGTGGAATACTTGCTGCGTGACCTGCCCTATGGACTCTCATGCTAACTCCCAAAACTAATCTTATTGACTTGTAACCTCTTGCAATAACCAACCGCCCATTATGTGCCCCGGTCTTATGCACAGAGCATGTTCGCGTCCTGCTTCTGCACATATTCCGAACCTACTAGACCACCCCTAGGTATAGCGTGTTGGGGTGCTTTGAGAGGCTGCTCGGCCAAGCACGCAAAAACGACGGTCGCCGAATATACCGAATACGCATTGATATGCGAGGCGCATATATCACTGAACGGATACGCCACCGACACCGCCAAGACAACAGGCCGGGCAACAGAAGTGGAGTGGCGCGTGACTGGAGCTCAGGGAATCAAGGATCGTCGCGGCGAACTGCAGCGGGTGCTGAGCCGCGAGGAATCATATGTAGACGGCAAACTCAGCCGGGCGGCGTTCATCTCCATCGCGATATTGACCTTTATTACCTTCGTGGGCAACTTCACGCAGTTGCAGCTGAGTTCCGCGCTGCCGATTATCGTTTCCGAATTCCACATCTCCGTAACCACCGGGCAGTGGCTCACCTCCGTGTTCCAGCTGGTCATGGGCGTCATGGTGCCGCTGACCGCGTTCCTGACCCGTCGTTTCTCCACCCGCCAGATTGTAATCTGCTCGATGGCGGTGTTCACGGTCGGCTCCCTGCTGGCATGGTTGGGGCCAAACTTCGTATGGGTGCTGGTCGGGCGCGTGCTCGAAGCTGCCGGCACGGGCGTGATGTGGCCGGTGCTGCAGATCACGGTGTTCTCGATCTACCCGCTGTCCCGACGCGGCTTTGCTATGGGCACCGTGGGCATGGCCATGAGCGTGGCTCCGGCAATCGGCCCCACCTTGGGCGGCTGGCAGACCGACGCCAATGGCTGGCGTTCCATCTTCCTGACCATGACCGTGATTGGCGTAGTCTCGCTGCTGGCGGCCATGTTCGGACTGCATAATTTCGGTTCGCATGACCCGTCTGCCCGCGCGGACTTTTTCTCGGTGAGCCTGTCGGTGATTGGCTTTGGCGGGCTGATGTTCGGCTTCACCAATTCGGAGACCTATGGATTTACGGCGCCGGTAACGTGGGGACCTATGGTTGTGGGTCTGATCGGCATCGTATGGTTCGTGCTGCGTAACCTGCGCGCCGGCAAGCGCTATCGTGAGGCCGTAGCCAAGGACAAGTCGGCACTCCCCCAGCCGCCGCTGCTGGACTTGGAAGTGCTGAAGAACCGTTCGTTCACCGTCGGCACCATTACCGCGTCGCTGGCATTTTTCGCCTTCAGTTCGATTCTGGTCATCATGCCGCTCTACATCCAGACCGACCGTGGGTATTCTGCCACGATGAGTGGTCTGATCATGTTGCCGGGCGCTATCGGCCAGTGCGTCTCCCAGTTCTTCGGCGGCCGTGCGATGGATCGATTCGGCGCACGACCCGTGGCTTTGTTCGGTTCGATTGTGTTGACCCTTGGCACCTTGGGCATGTCGCTGGTGGCGATGGATACGTGGATCTGGTGGGTATCGATCTGCCAGTTCATCCGTCAGATCGGCATGGGTTTCCTGCTGATGCCGATTACCACGTGGTCCCTGAATTGCCTGAACGGGCCGAGCGAAGTGTCCGCCGGATCATCGGTGACGAATACCGCGCGTCAGATTGCGGGCGCTGTGGGCGCACCCGTGTTGGTGATTCTGATGGAAACGTTTGCCGCTTTGCATAAGCAGGGCGGCGCCTCCGCCGTCGCCGCTTCGATTTTCGGCATTCAATGGGCGCTGCGCATCTCCGCAATGATCTGCCTGGCAATGGTGTTGATGGTGTTCTTCGGCGTCAAGGGCGACGGTGCCGGTCGTACGCGAGACATTATTTCCTTGCGCGCGCTGCGCGAACGGCGTGCGCGGCGTATGGCTGCGAACTGACGGCAGATCCAACCATTCTCAACATAATAAGAAGCCCCGGTTTCCAACACCGGGGCTTCTTATTATGTTGTGCTATCGCAGGATTTCAGCTGGAGTCTATTACGCCCTGCCCATTAGCGTCAGGACAATCAGCAGCACGTTCAACGCCACAATCAGCGCCACGACGATCATGAAGATCACGTGCTTGACGGTTCCATCAGCCCACTTGCCCATGAGTTCCTTGTCATGCGTGTATCGCATCAGCGGAATCACGGCGAACGGGATGCCGATGGAAAGCACCACCTGGCCGATGACCAGCGCCTGAGTCGGGTCCTTGGCGAACCACAGCACAATCAGTGCCGGCACCAGCGTGACCACGCGGCAGGCCCACATCGGGGCGTTAACGTGCAGCAGACCGTGCATGATTTCCGAGCCGGCGTACGTGCCAACCGATGTGGAACTCAGCGACGAAGCCAGCAGGCCGATGGAAAAGATCGTGCCGATCACCGGGCCAAGCACCTGCGTGATCGCCCGCTGTGCGCCGTCGATGGAGTCCGTGCCAGACATGCCATGCAGCGAGTTGGCGGCGAGCACCAGCATCGCCAGATTCACGGTGCCGGCCAGCAACAGCGCCCAGGCCACATCGATTTTCGAGCCTCTCAGCTGCGTTTTGATTGACGGCTTTTCGCCGCCTGCGTAATGGTCGTTCACCAGCGTGGAGTGCAGGTAGATGGCGTGCGGCATCACGGTGGCGCCCAGAATCGAGGCGGCCATCAACACCGAGTCGACGCCTTGGAAGCGTGGAATCATGCCCTTGACCACTTCGCCGGGGTTCGGCGGGGCTACGAACAGACCCGCGATGAAACCGAACGTAATCACCAGCAGCATCACGATGATGATGCGCTCGAACGTGGTTTGTGTCTTGCCACCTTGGAACCATAGCATCACCGTGGAGATTGTGCCAATCACCAAACCGCCGATGAACAGCGGCAATCCGAACAGCAGGTTCAGGGCGATGGCACCGCCGATCACCTCGGCCAGATCGGTGGCGATGGCGATGACTTCAGCCTGCATAAAGAACATGAATCGGCCGGCGTCGCTCATACGCTCACCCAGCAGTTCCGGCAAGGATTTGTTGGTCACGATGCCGAGTTTGGCGGACTGATACTGGATAAGCACGCTCATGGCATTGGCGAGCACCAGCACCCATACCAACAGGTAGCCGTACCTCGCACCGGAGGTGATGTTGGCCGCCACATTACCAGGATCGACGTAGGCCACGGCCGCCACGAACGCGGGACCAAGGATACTGGCCAGCGCATGGTCATGCGGCTTTTTCTTGTTGTTCGCCCCTGCTCCGGTCCCGGTTCCGACTCCAGCAAGCTGGCGTTCCTTCTCGATTTCCGGTGTTTCCTGTTCGATGTCTGTCACAGCGTTCGTCATAGTGGTTGCCGCAGTGACATCTGCCGCGGTGTGTGTTACCGCCATATCGTTTGTACCTGTTCCCTTCATACCGCGCACAGTTATAGCGCAGGCATGTTTCCCGAGTCAACAAACAGACAATCTGCGGACGATTGATGGATGACCGGCGGACTGGCAGCTGGCATCTCCCGCCATCTCGCTCATGAAATGTGAAAAACCGCCGAAAACTCGCTCATGAAATGTGCCAGACGGCAGAAAACTCG
>ENA-UPXC01004660-UPXC01004660.1-human-gut-metagenome-genome-assembly--contig:-NODE-4660-length-12135-cov-4.117930_pt1 | contig 12135 bp, 10 predicted proteins | sample MGYA00250047_ERZ773371 | MGnify/ENA primary metagenome ERZ773371 (study PRJEB29103, sample SAMN06111975) | human gut metagenome | biome: human gut; feature: ankylosing spondylitis patient; material... | reverse complement strand
GGGGTATTAGCTCAGTCGGTAGAGCACTTGACTTTTAATCAAGTTGTCCGGGGTTCGAATCCCCGATGCCTCATGAAAAACCTTCAAGTATTTTCTTGAAGGTTTTTTATCTTAAAAAAGCTTCCAATTTCAATTATTCAATATTTATCTTCAAATTCGGCCCATCCCTCCTCTTCAGGATTAGTTTTAGCCGGATCGTATTCTGGAACATCCATATCGTTTTCTTCGGCAGAATCCTTAGAGAATGAAGTGGAAGCATTTTCATTATCATAATTATCTTCCTCTGAAGTGTCATAATATTCTTCATCATCAGATTCTTCCTCTGAAGTGTCATAATATTCTTCATCATCAGATTCTTCTTTTACATTATCATCCTCTTTAATTGGTAAGTTTATCCTTATTTTCTGCATCAGAAGATGTTTTTGAAGGAGCTGATGTAGGTGAGACTGCAGGCGATACAGAGGATGTATCAGAAGAGGCTTTTGTATCAGACGGTGCAGAAGATTTTGTACTGGAACATCCTAATGCTGAAAATGAGATGAGAGTAAGTATTGCTGCGCTAAGTATCAGTTTTTTCTTATACATGGAAAAATCCTCCTGTTTTTATAATGATGTGGTTATTATACGCTTTTGTACTGGGATTTTGTAAAATACAGAGTCCATTTTTCTAGGGACTATAATAAAAAATCAAATTTTGTGGTTCTATATTTCTAAATACCCTGCATAGAGTTATAGTACCTGAAACATAGCAGGGAAGGCGCAGTCCTGCTGGGACAGGCATCAGAATAAGGAGGGCTATTATGAGAGGATTAAAAGAATTTTTCTGTAAGATAGTTGCTGCTGTAATCTGTTTTGGAATGAAAGTGTTTTCCGGAAGTATATTTGAGAACATACTGAAAGAAAAAAATGCGTCAATTTATCCGAAAATAGAAGAAAACAGAATATATGGAAACAATAAAGGGCAGACCGGCAGCGTGTGTACTGAAATGACAAGCTCTGTAGCTGATGAATTATCTTATACAGGGAATAGTATAAATAAAAGCCAATATCATTTATTTCTGAAGAGGGTCTTTTACTGGCTTCAGGGACCCGGTGACAGACTATATAATAGTAAATCTTCCAGTGAAAATAAGGATTTGGAACGAAAAAAGAAGATGTTGTTTCATTTAGTTCCTGAATAAAACGGTAACTTGACATTCCGGAAGCTTCGGGTTGTGTGATTGAAATAAAAATCTATTTACTCCTGTCTGGTTTTTTATAATCCGGACAGGAGTTTTTGTGCCACAACCGGATGATACTTTTTGATATTCTGATCACACGGTCAGAATATCTGTCAGCCAGAATTGATGCATGTGTATCTGGATTGATAAGCGGAATTGAATGGAAAACCGTCCAATAAATGATGAGATAACAATATGGTTACAGTATGTTACAGACAAACAATCTTGTATTAGCCGGATTCTGTGATTTATCAGGAAAGAAAGAACTTTTTTATAAAGTGACTGCTTATAAAACATTACAAAGAGACATATATTAAGACAAAGTACATATGGGAAAATATATGAAGAAAAGAGAAAGGTTTTGGATTCCCGGTTTTCTGATGTTATTTTTTGTACCCTATATTGGAGTCATGGCAGTCAATGGAGTGGAGGCTGCAATTATAAACAGAACTCCCCAACCGGAAGAATATATTCCTCTTATTCTTTCCCTGCAGATTCCGGATGATTATGAAAAAGAAGCAGTAAAGGCACAGGCGGTTATAGCCAGAACAAATTTTTTCAGGAAGATTCAGGAGAAAAATATTTCCGATGTGCTGGGAGAGATCAGCGGAGAAATAAAAAAAGAAAAAACTGCGTGTTTTTTTCCGGAAAAAATCTATGAAAAAGCGGCTGAAGAGACCCGGGGGCAGGTGCTGATATCAGAGGGTGAACTGAAACTTGTTCCCTATCATGAGATCAGCAACGGTCAGACAAGGGATGGAACACAGGCCTTTCATGACCAAGAATATTCTTATCTGAAATCTGTAGACAGCAGCGGAGATAAAAATTCTCCATTTTATTTAAACAGTACATATATACCGGAACAGCAAATGCCTTCTGAATTGAATATAGAGCAAAGAGACGCCAGCGGGCATGTGGTAAGCCTTCTGGCAGATGAGGATATTTTGGAGGGAGAGGCCTTTGCACAGGGAATGGGACTTTCCTCTTCGGATTTTAGTATTCAGAAGGTGGGGGGAGAGTTTCGGTTCCTCTGTAAAGGAAGAGGACACGGACTGGGATTTTCCCAATATGGAGGAAATCAGCTTGCCAGGGAGGGAAAAAACTGGAAAGAAATTCTGGAAACATATTTTCCTGCAATGGAAGTTGCTGCATATGAAGAATAAAATTCCGGGAATAACGGCAAATGTTCATATACTGAAAGCTGTCGCCTGCTTTTCTCTGTGTGCTGTATGTACACAGGAAAGGAAGCCCTTGGTGTTGGCTGCAGATTCTATTGTACGAAATTCTGTATTTAATCATTGACAGATAAATGGGTAAATGAAAGATCTGTCAATGATTAAAATATGCAAAAGTATTATAGATACCGTTGAGGTATGGAGACAGACGCTTCTTTTTTGTCTGTATTATGTGATATTGGATATTTGTTCATTTATAACCACTAAAAGTGAATAGACTCAGGTATTCTGGACACCATATAAATACAGAAATGATTATAAGCAGAGGTGAAAGGAATATGACAAAAAACAGAATTGTAAAGTATGCCACAAACACAGCCCTTTTAGCAGTTCTGGCTGCAGCCGGAATTGGAGCTTATCAGCTTGGTACATCAAAACCAGAGGAAAATATCCAGGAAGAACAGGAATTTGTGGAAATGGAACAAAGTACAGAGGAAGAACCCATGGTAGATGTGGGAACTACTGAGGTAGAAGCGGATATGGAAAATACATCCGGAGATCTGGCAGGAACAGAAATGGAAGACGGAGCTAACGGAAATGAGGAAGAGCCTTTACAGGAAGAAACCGCTGTGGAGGAAAACGGTCAGCAGCCGGAGGATGGAACTTTTGCTCAATCAGAAGAAAATACAGTAACAGATGCAGCGGCAGGCGCAGTAGAAGCCCCGGTACTGAATTTTTCGGAAGAAACACAAATGGAATGGCCGGTAAATGGAAATATCCTGCTTGATTATAATATGGATCAGACTGTATATTTTCCAACTCTCGACCAGTATAAATTAAGTCCTGCTATTGCAGTGCAGGCGGCTGAGGGGGCTCCGGTGCTGGCTTCTGTGCCCGGAACAGTATATTCGATCGAAGAAAATGCACAGACAGGAACAACAGTGACAATGGAAATAGGAAGCGGCTATCAGGCCGTATACGGGCAGCTTAAAGACCTTGCAGTAGAAGAGGGAGCCACAGTGGATAAAGGTACTGTAATCGGCTATATTGCAGCTCCTACCAAGTATTACAGTGAAGAAGGAAGTAATCTTTATTTTGCAATGAAAAAGGACGGAGAACCGGTTGATCCGATCGCCTATCTTCCAGAATAAAAATAAGAGATACTGTTCTGTTTTCTATGGAACTGTTCACAAAAAATAAGAAACAACGTATAATAAAAGCAGGTGGGAACAAAAATCCGCAGTCGGCAGTTCTCCTACCTGCTTTTTATCTTTCTGTGATATACTTTGTCCGGCCGGCTGCTTTTATATAGATTCGGGGATGACTGTTGGAATAGAGCGACAGTTATCCTTTACATATACCTGGATGGAGTGAAAAAATGAATTACACATATATGGTGCAGTGTGCAGACGGAAGCCTTTATACAGGGTGGACAAACTCTCTGGAAAAACGTCTGAAGGCTCACAATGAGGGAAAAGACGGGGCTAAATATACAAAGGCAAAGCGTCCGGTACACCTTGCATATTATGAGGGTTTTGCTACCAGAGAAGAGGCCATGAGACGCGAATGCGAAATAAAAAAGCTTACCAGAAAGCAGAAAGATGCTTTGAGAAATTTTTAGAAATGATATTGTGTATAAGATAAGCAAGGCAAGAAAGCGGCCAAAGGTATTTAAGATATCTGCACGATGTGCAGATGTCTTAAACGGGATATGCCGTAATAAAAACAGCCATTTGTCTGATAAAAGCTGTCTGTCAGACAAATGGCTATGGGGTTTATATTGGCATGGTGGCAATAAAGAAATACATTACAATAAAATGGCAGGCGCTTCCAAGCATAATAAACACATGAAAGATTTCATGAGAACCAAAGTTTTTATGTCGGGCATTGAAGATCGGAAGCTTTAATCCATAAATAATACCGCCAATGGTATAAATGATTCCTCCGGCCAGAAGCCAGTTAAAGCCTGCTCTGGGAAGCGCATGGAAGATTGGCACAAAAGCAAGGACACAGAGCCATCCCATTCCAATGTACAGAACAGAGGAAACCCATTTCGGACAGTTGATCCACAGTGCTTTCAGAAGGATTCCCACAATGGCTATTGTCCATACAAGACCGCAGAGAATATAGCCGATCTTATTGTGAAGTGCAATGAGACATACAGGTGTATAGCTTCCGGCGATCATAATAAAAATCATCATATGATCTATTTTGCGAAGTCTGCGGTTTACTTTTTCTGAGGAGTCTACAGAGTGATAAACGGTACTTGCTGTATAGAGAAGGATCATTGTCAGTATAAATACTGCAAGAGCAGTAATGTGCAGAGTATCTTCAGTCCGCGCTGCTTTTATGAGAAGCGGAGCCGCTCCCGCTGCCGCAAGAAGTACGGCTATGCCGTGGGTGATAGCGCTCCATGGATCTTTCAGTTTCAATTTCATGTAAATCGCCTCCTGATTTAAGTATAACCTAGATGTTTTAAGAAGTAGTATTTAAAACTACATATTAAGCATATTACAACTATATTACAAACATACATAAAAGTAAAGGGATTTTACAGAATTTTAATATTTTTTGATTATCAAAGTAAGTTTCATGGAATATAGTATAGCCCGGACAGAATCGTTTTTACGTTCTTTTTTAATCAAAGCAGAAGATTTACCAGATAAAGACGAGGCTTTCGTAAGGCGGTTGGAGTTAATTTCCGTCACTGAGCAGAGTGTTTGATCTGAAGGAGAGATTTTGCGAATGGCGGATAATAGATACACGAACCGTGTAGGAAACGTAGAGTGTCGCAGATGTTGTCATTCGTGCTGACAGTGTAAAGAGAAGGTGTATGAAAAAAGTGTCAACGATTACTTGACAGTAACTATAGAAAGAATACAGAAAAAATCAGGGTGGTAATGATAAAGGCAATTTGATAGAATGATAAAATAAAGGAAAAGTCCGTATATTTCAGATGATGTTTTGTAAAGACGGGCGAAAGGTACGGGAGGTATCATGAATATTAATGAGATTGCCTGGCTTGCCGGAGTATCCAGAACAACAGTATCCAGATATCTGAACAACGGTTATGTCAGCGAAGAAAAAAAGGAAAAAATCAGGAAAGTGATTGAGGAGACAGGGTATCAGCCGTCAACTCAGGCGCAGATGCTTCGTACAAAGAAAACAAAGCTGGTAGGAGTTGTACTGCCTAAAATCAATTCAGACACGATCAGCCGCGAGGTAGCAGGAATCAGTGATGTTCTTGCAAAAAGAGGGTATCAGATCATTCTTGCAAATACAAATAATGATATTGAGGAGGAACTGAAGTCTCTGTCTCTTTTCAGGGACAATCAGGTGGACGGAGTGATTTTTATTGCCACCATGTTTACCAGAAAGCATAAACAGATGCTGAAGGAATACAAAGTTCCCATTGTAATTCTGGGACAGTGGCTGGAGGGATATCCCTGCGTTTATCAGGATGATTATTATGCTTCTTATATGATAACAGAAAAACTTCTGGAAAAAGGTCAGAACGCGGCATATATCGGGGTTACAGACAGAGACGAAGCAGTTGGAGCAAAACGGCGCAAAGGATTTGAGGCTGCTCTTCATAAGAAAAAGGTTCCTGTTGTGCCCGAGCGAATGAAAATCGGCAATTTTACCATGGAATCAGGATATGAGTGTGCAAAAGAGCTTTTGCAGCAGACCCCTCTTATTGATTCTCTGATCTGCGCCACAGATACAATGGCTGTGGGGGCAATTACCTGTATAAAGGAACTGGGGCTGAGGATTCCGCAGGATATACAGGTTGTGGGAATTGGAGACAGTTCTTTTGGCAAAATAATTGAACCAAAGCTGACAACTGTACATTTTTTTTATAAAACAAGCGGTATGGAGGCAGCATCTATGCTTGCAGATCTGATGGAAAACGAAGAAGGAATCAGAAAAGAAATTAAAATGGGATGTGAAATCGTTCTCAGAAATTCACATAGAGAAAACTGAATGATGTAAGAAAATTCTCAAAAGCAGGGAGAGTCTGGGTAAACAAAGCCAGATCTTCCTGCTTTTATTTGCCAGGAAAGCAGCATATTTTGTACGGACTTTTCCGGTCAATAAAAGCGCTTCATTTTGTTTTTTACCGGGAAAAGAACGGATATTTTGGTGATTATATACAATTTTTGTCATGGAGATTTATTGGTTTTTACGGCTTTACAATCAGAGAATACAGGAATATAATAAAAACAAGATATGAGAACGATTCCATATAATAAACGTATATAAAACAGAAAAAATTGACAGAATATAAAGAGATTTATATGGAAACGATAACATAATAAAAAGGAGGAAGTTATGGACTACAGAAAAACGGCCCGGGAAATTTATGAGCATGTAGGAAAAAAGGAAAACATTATTTCAGCAGCTCACTGCGCTACCCGTCTCCGGCTTGTAATTGCAGACAATGAAAAAGCAGATAAGGATGCAGTAGAAAATATCAATGGAGTAAAAGGCGTATTTTTTGCACAGGGACAAATGCAGATCATTCTGGGTACAGGAGTTGTAAATAAGGTTTATGATGAGTTTATCCAGATTGCAGGAATTTCTGAAAGCAGCAAGGAGGAGCTGAAGCAGGTGGCTGCTTCCAGAGCGAATCCATTTCAGAGACTGATAAAGACTCTGGGAGATATCTTTGTTCCTATTATTCCCGCCATTGTTGCAAGCGGTTTCCTTATGGGCATTATGGAAGCCCTTAACTTTATGGTCAATAACGGATATCTGAATATTGATACCAGTGGTTCTATTTATACGTTTGCACAGCTGTTCAGCAATACGGCATATACCTTCCTGCCTATTCTGATTGCTTACAGCGCCGGAAAAGTATTTGGAGCAAATCCATATCTGGCAGCAGTAATCGGCATGATCATGATACATCCGAATCTTCAGAATGCATGGACAGTTGCTACAGAAGGTGTTCAGGCAACCCAGAAAGTGTGGTTCGGGCTTTACTCTATTGACATGGTTGGATATCAGGGTCATGTGATCCCTGTTGTGATCGCAGTATGGGTACTGGCTCAGATTGAGAAAAAGCTTCATAAAATAGTTCCTGCAATGCTGGATCTTTTTGTGACACCTCTGGTAAGTGTTTTTGTAACGGGATATCTGACCTTATCTATTATCGGCCCGATTTTTGTAACCATTGAAAACGGACTTCTGGATGGTATACAGTATCTGATCGCACTTCCTTTTGGAATCGGAAGCTTTATTATGGGAGCTTTTTATGCGCCTACAGTTGTGGCAGGCGTTCATCATATGTACACAATCATTGACCTTGGACAGATTGCAAAATTTGGAATGACTTTCTGGCTGCCACTTGCTTCCGCGGCAAATCTGGCACAGGGCGGAGCAGCGCTGGCGGTAGCATTGAAAACAAAAGATCAGAAAATTAAGTCTATGGCAGTTCCGTCTGCGCTCAGCGCATGTATGGGAATCACAGAACCTGCGATTTTTGGTGTAAATCTCCGCTTTGGAAAGCCCTTTGTTATGGCATGTATCGGAGGCGCATGCGGCGCTTTATTTGCCTCTGTAACAGCACTGGGGGCAACCGGAACAGGAGTTACCGGTATTTTCGGTATTCTTCTTTGTCTGAATCAGCCTTTGTCTTATCTTCTGATGATGGCGATTTCCATAGGAGTGGCTTTTGTTCTTACATGGATGTTTGGATATAAGGATTCTGTTTCCGAAACCTGTCAGGAAGCGGAAAAGGAAAAAACTCAGGGAGAAAAAGCTGAGGCTGAAAAATTGGAAATCCAGGAATCCGTAACGGGAGAAATTCTTCTGGACAGTCATATGGAGGGCGAGGCCATTCCGATGAGTGAAGTAAAAGATGAAACCTTTGCAGCAGAGGTTTTGGGAAAGGGAATTGCCATTATTCCCAAAAAAGGAGAAGTAACAGCGCCGTGCGACGCTGTTGTGGAAACTGTTTTTGCTACCAGACACGCTATAGGACTGAAAGCAGATCATGGAGTGGAAATTTTGATCCATGTTGGAATTAATACAGTAGAGCTTGGCGGAAAATTTTATACCTCACATGTAACAGAGGGAGATCGTGTAAGGACCGGACAGGTTATGCTTACATTTGATATGGAAAAAATCAAAGAGGCTGGCTATGATGTGACAACGCCAATGATCGTAACAAATTCAGATGATTATCAGGAAATAAGAATTTTAAAAATAGGAAATGTAACAAAGCAGGATGCGGTACTGGAGATAAAAGGATCATGAGTGCATTAACAAAGGTTTTTACAGACGAAATCAGAAAAATTGAAGAAACCCACTGGGCAGAGATGGTCAGTAAGCCATACCGGCTTACGCATCATCTGATGCCCCCATGCGGCTGGCTGAATGATCCCAATGGCCTCAGCTGGTATCAGGGCAGATATCACGTATTTTTTCAGTATTCTCCTTTTGAGGTAAAGGGCGGGCTGAAATTCTGGGGACATTACTCCAGTGAGGATCTTATCAACTGGACATATGAAGGTGTTTCCCTTTATCCTGACAGTCCGGCAGACTGCCATGGTGTCTATTCCGGTTCTGCTTTGGCAGAAGAAGAAACTCTGCATTTATTTTATACAGGAAACGTAAAGCTGGACGGGGATTATGATTATATTAACAACGGACGCTGCGCTAATACGCTTCATGTGGAAAGTAAGGACGGCATAGAGTTTGGGATAAAGGAAAATGTGATTCCCTGTACTCAGTATCCTGAGGATTACACCTGTCATATCCGTGATCCCAAGGTATGGAAGGAAGGCGACAGATACAGAATGGTTCTTGGGGGAAGAAGGAAGGATGATCACGGAGCTGTTTTACTTTATTCTTCCCGGGATCTGAAACAGTGGAATCTGGACGGGGAACTTACCACAGAAGAAAAATTTGGCTACATGTGGGAATGTCCGGACATGTTTGAACTGAGTGGGAATGAAATCCTTTCTGTATCGCCTCAGGGTGTGGAACGAGAGGAATACCGTTATCAGAATATCTACCTTTCCGGATATTTTATTTTAAGAGACGGCAAAGTATTCAAAGAAGATTTCCGGGAATGGGATATGGGCTTTGATTTTTATGCGCCTCAGACTTTTGTGGATAAAAAAGGAAGAAGAATACTGATTGGCTGGATGGGAATGCCGGATGCGGAAGAAGAGTATGTAAATAATACGCTGGAGGAAGGATGGCAGCATTGTCTGACAGTTCCAAGAGAACTGAAATACTGTAACGGAAAAGTATATCAGTATCCTGTAGAAGAGCTGATGAATCTTCGGCGCTGGAAAAAAAAGCTTTGTGACGCAGACAGAGAAACAGAGACAGACGGCGCGTTTGATCTGGAACTTCAGGTTCAGAAAGGCCCTGCGAAAGTAGTTCTTGCAGATATTTTTAAGCTGGAATACAGGGACGGAATTCTGGTTCTGGAAATGGATCAGCAGGCAGGGGCAGGCCGCCGAACAAGAAAAGCCTGTATTGAAGAATTGAGGAGTATTCGAATACTTGCAGATACCTCTGCAGCAGAAATTTATGTGAATGAAGGAGAAGTGGTTTTCTCCGTAAGATTTTATGGAAAAGGAACAAAGCACAGGCTGAAAATAGAGGCGGAAGGATTCAGGGGAGGAATCTGGAAGCTGGAAAAAATGAGCATTACAAGATGTTTATAATGGATTGACATTGTTTTTCAGATTTTGTATAATAGCCAGAGTTAAATAATTATGAAGGCAGGTATGTTGATGTCGGCAGTGTCTTGTAAAGACTGATAAACAATTGCATAGAAAAAGGATACACGCAGAACGTGTTTTATTTGTGTACCCTTTTTTCGGTATTCAGGATACCGGTTGTTTTTGCCTGCTGACAGCAGATATACGGAACATATGGATTTTCAGATAAATTTTGTATGCACAGTCCGGAGTATATTTCCGGAGAGATTTTTATACACAAAATTTATTTCTGATAAAAGAAATTCAGACGCAGTTTTTGTCAGTACAGGCAGAGACTGCGTTTTTGTATACGCTTTTAGCACGTTTTAAATATCTACGCATCGTGCAGACATCCTGAATTGCTCAGTCTTTACACAGGGTATTTTTTGATTTATAAAGCTTTCATAATTAAGGAGAACCGATTATCGTGATAAAAACAGAACATATTTTAGAATTTGATAAAATAAAAGAAACCTGGAAAACTTTTGCGCTGACAGAAAGTGCCAGAACAGAAATTGAAAAAACAGAGCCAATGATGTCAGAAAGAGAGGTTGCTGCCCGGCTGAGAGAAACCTCTGAAGCAAAGAATATGATAGAAAAGTTCGGACAGCCTCCGCTGGCAGCCATGAGTAATATCCGGGAATGGATGCATATTGCGGAAACAGGTGGCTGTCTTACACCGGAACAGCTTGAGGAAGCAGAAAAAGCTCTTGTGGCAGTAGAGCGGATGAAAAAATATCTCTGCCAGGGAAAAAACTATCATATTCCTCTGGCATTTTATGAGGAAAATCTATATAGCTTTGAGGATATCAGGGAGGCCATCAGCCAGCAGATCCGGGGCGGTCAGGTATGCGACGGAGCATCACGTACGTTAAAATCCTGCAGACAGGACATTGAAAAAGAAGAACGAACCATGAGAGAAAAGGCAGACAATGCGCTCCGGGCAAACAAATCCTGTATGGCAGACAGCTTCAGCACTTTGCGAAATGGGCATATCTGCATTCCGGTAAAATCAGAGTTTAAAAGCAGGATCAAGGGAAATGTTATCGATCGTTCCGCAACCGGAAGTACAGTATTTATAGAGCCGACAGCAGCAGCCCGCCACTATGATGCACTTCAGCTTCTTTACATTGAGGAAGAAAATGAGGTACGCCGGATTCTTTATGCACTTACGGATATGCTTTATCAGCAGAAAGAAGTAATTGAACAGGATCTGTGCATGATAGAAAAAATGGATTTTATTTTTTCCAAAGAAAAGCTCAGTCTGGAGTATGACGGCACAGAGCCGGTTATCAATACAGAGAGGCGGATCGTAATCAAGGACGGACGGCATCCCCTTATGGATAAAAATATCTGCGTTCCCCTGCAGTTTTCTGTTGGAAACGGAGTGAATGGAATTGTGATCACGGGACCGAATACAGGCGGAAAAACCGTGGCCTTGAAAACAGTAGCTCTGAACTGTATGATGGCTCAGTCTGGGCTTCACGTAACCTGCAGACAGGCAGAAATCTGTATGAACAGTAATTTCCTCTGTGATATCGGGGACGGACAGAATCTGTCAGAAAATCTTTCTACATTTTCTGCTCATATAGCCAATGTTCTGGACATACTGAAAAAAGCCGGAAGGGAAAGCCTGGTGATCATGGATGAACTGGGATCGGGTACAGATCCGGCCGAGGGAATGGGAATTGCAGTTGCAATTCTGGAAGAACTGAGAAACAGTGGAGCGCTTTTTCTGGTAACAACGCATTATCCGGAGGTAAAACAGTATGCAGATCGGACAGAAGGCATTCAGAATGCCAGAATGACTTTTAACCGGGAAACCCTGAAGCCGGAATATCAGCTGGTGATCGGCGAGGCAGGAGAAAGCTGCGCTTTTTATATAGCAGGAAAAATGGGAATGCCGGAGCATATGATTAAAAATGCCGCTATGGCTGCATATGGAAAGGATGAGCTTCCTGAGGATCTCAGAAACCTGACATCGGGAAATCAGTTAAAAAAAGAACGTACAGAAGGTAT
>ENA-UPXC01004633-UPXC01004633.1-human-gut-metagenome-genome-assembly--contig:-NODE-4633-length-12219-cov-3.560781_pt1 | contig 12219 bp, 9 predicted proteins | sample MGYA00250047_ERZ773371 | MGnify/ENA primary metagenome ERZ773371 (study PRJEB29103, sample SAMN06111975) | human gut metagenome | biome: human gut; feature: ankylosing spondylitis patient; material... | reverse complement strand
GCAGCTGATCTCCACACCTTGTTCCGGCTATACAGCACACCCAGGAGCTGTCCGATTTCAAAGTAACCGATACAGAGCATTAGCATAAAATACCAGCTGCCAAGCTGCCGCCCTGTGGTGAAATTATAGATGGGGAAGCCAGAACAGCCGAAAAGCACCAGAAATGTACAGAGACCGATAAGCCAGCGGATGCGGTGGGCCAAAATTTTTTCTCTCATGGGACACCCCCTTTGTCATGCAGGGCAAGTTATTCCATTCGGATGCAGGGGCACAACAAATCGCGTCCTTACCGGTTTTCCCTCTATAATACCGACTTTAAATGCTCCGCCGCCTCCCGGATATGGCCGAACAGGGGGTCCGGGATACGGGGCAGCAGCTCGGTCTCCACCCCGGCAGGGGTATAGCGGTTCTTGACCCCCATAAAGACCCCGTCCAGGAAGACGGAGCCGCAGTGCCACGCCCCCCGCAGGGTAAGCAGGATGGACAGGGCTCCGGAGGACAGCGCAGGGGCTACATAGGGCTTAAAGCCGATCTCCCGCATGACCAGATTGGCGGTGACCGTCCTGTGGGTCAGCTCCCGGGAGACCTCCTCGTCGTAGTGGTCGATGGAGTTGGCGATGAACAGTCCCGTGCCGTGGGGGCCGAAAGAGCGCCCCTCCGTCAGGAAGGAGGCCAGCCTGGGGTCCCGCTTTGCAAAGTAGGCCGCCCGGGCGTTCATCACCCCCAGGCCGAAGCCCTGGATCTGCTCTGGCCGCAGGCCCTTTCCATCCCATACGCCGTTCTCGTCCCGGTTGCTCTCCAGATAGGCGGTCTTGGCCAGGGGGTCCACCGGGTCGGACACGGCGCACCACAGGCCCTGATAGTTCGCCGCCCGGGCCATACGGGCATAGTGCTTAACGATGCCCGCGTTGGCCTGGAACTGGGCCATGCGCACGTCCTTCACCTGGGAACCCACCGGGGGGATGCCCTTGGAGGCCACAAAGACGAACACGTCCCCGTCAAACAGCTTTTCCGGGGGGATGACCTCCACCTCGGGCAGGGCGTTATAGTTCCAGGGCAGGGCGATCTGGCCCAGCTCAAACTCCCACCGGGCGGTGATCTGGTCGGAGAGATCGCAGATGCCGATGGATGAGATCACATCCCCGCCCAGCAGCTTCAGCCCGGTGAGCAGAGTGGAGCCCACGTCCCCGATGGCCAGGATATTGACCCGCTTTTTCTCCGTCCCGGCCCTCTGGGACAACACCTGCTCCCACCCCGCCCGGCCGGTATTGACGGCGGTGAGCAGCCCCTCCTCCAGGGCGGCGGACAGGGGCGCGTCCAGGGGAAAGTCCGGCAGGCGGGAGGCGTCCAGCACCTCCAGGCCGTGGGGGGCCCTCAGCTGGCCCGGACAGTTCACCTTGAAGGAGCCCCGGCCCAGCACCGGGTCCCCCTCCACCAGATAGCAGATCGGAGTCCCCGGGGCGGGCTCCGCCTTGAGATAGGGGAGGTCCCTCCGCTCAGAGGCCAGGAGCTTTCCAGCCTTTTCATAATAATAGAACATAATATTACACCTCGTAATGGTTTCCCGCAGATCATTTCCAGCAGTCGGCGGAGGTCAGCCCCGGGGGTGGGTCCTCAGCAGCTGCTCCAGGTCGTTCTCCAGATAGACCGACGCGGCCAAGTTGGGGTCATAACCCAGGCAGGTGCCCTTGTCGGGACACAGGGGCAGGATGACCGCCTCAGCCAGCCGGCCCAGAGTCAGATTCCGGCCGTAGAGTGCCCGGTACTCCCGCTCCAGGGTGCCGATCACATCCCGGGCGGACTCCAGGCAGCAGCGGGAGAGTTGGAAGACGGCCTCCTCCCCGCACTCTTTGGCGAAGGGAGGGACGGCATAGGGCAGGATGTGGTTGATTCCCGGCAGCAGGCCGGGGACTGGGGGCCGGGAGCGGCGCACTGTGTTGCCCCCGATGAAGGGGTACAGGGTGGCCTCCACGAACCACTGCCGCAGAGAGGGCAGGAAGTACACGCTGTCTACCGGCCGCTTCTGCTGACTCATCAGGTCCCGGCCGTAGCCGGAGAGGATGCCCACCAGGACAAGCTGGATGTCCACCCCCTCCTGGCGCAGGACGGGGTCCAGGGCCTTGATGCGCACCCCGGGGTGCATCAGGTCATCCACCAGGATGACGGGCCGGTCAAAGGATTTGATGGTGCGCACCTGGCAGGGGATGGAGGCGTAGTTGGGAAATGCCTCGATGGTGCTCTCGCTGAGATCAGGGGAGTACACCCGGTCGGTGTGGATAGTCTTGGTGACCGTGTTGGGCACAGTCTTGCCCCGGAGCAGCTTACCGAAGGGGACGCACATATATTTCCCCAGCTTCCGTGGGGTGGTGGGCTCCTGGGGCACCTGGTTGAACTGGGTGATCATCCGCAGCAGCCGGTGGTGGATCACGTCGGCAGACAGGGTGAGGACCAGGTTGCCTGGATACAGGCCGGTGAGGGCGGTCTGGAGCCGCTGGTGTCCCCGCCGGATGGCGGCGAGCACCCTGGGGTTGCGGCTCAGGGGCTCCTGAATGGTGGTCTCCAAATTCTGGAGCAGCACCACCGGGGCCCGCAGATCGGCCTCCAGCGGCCCCCCATCCCGGCGGATGAAGCCCTGCCGCCGGAAGAGCTCCTCTGTCTCCGGGGGGCACAGCCCCTCGTGGGGGTGGAAGACAGCGTAGACGCACTCCGCCTCCAGGGCGTGGGAGAGCACCTCGCTGACCAGCAGCTGGGCATAGTCCTTCTCCTGCTCCTCTTCGGCGGCCAGGCCGGTGATGAACAAAGTCTTACCTCCCGCCCGCAGGCGCACCTGGTCCGCCAGATCGGCGTTTTGAAACGCGGAGTAGAGGTCGGCTGTAGACAGATAGCGGAAGCTGAGCCAACCCAGCATGGGCTCCCCGCCCTCCCGACGGTGGCGCAGCACCAGCAGCTGGTCCCCGTCCCGGAGGATAGCGGTCCGCAGGCTCTCCCGCTCCCGGTGCCCAGCAGTGACATCGGCCACCAGCAGGGGGTCCGGCCGCTCCACCCACTGGAAGGACAGGTCCCGGGCGTTGAGCAGGGGCTTGTCCTGGGTGTCGCGGAGGTACAGGCCGTTCTGATAGATGAAGTCCTGGATCACCGGGTCGATGAAGGTGGAGATGTCCCGGTTCATGTCCACGTTCTCCCGGATACGGGTAGAGCTGATGTCCTCCAGGTGGGGGGGCAGCTGGAGCTGGATCACTTTTCCGGTGATGCCCAGCTCCTTTCCCTCCGGCAGGGGGGGCTGGCCCGCCCTGCGGAAGATGATGTGGTCCATGGAGTGGACCGACCAGTCTACAGGGGCGGCCTGATAGGCGCTGGCGTGGCCCACCACATCGCTGCCCACCACCAGATAGACCTCCTGGCCGGGGAAGAGCTCCCGCAGGCGGCGCAGGTCCCTGGGGTTGGACAGGTTCACCGGGATATCGTTGGGAAACAGGTGGATGTGGAAGTCCCCGGCGATGGACAGGTTGACGATCTGCCGGCGGATCATGTGGGGCTGGGGCTTTTTGGACCAGGAGAACTCGTCCACCGCCAGATACACCTCGAAGCCCATCTCCCGAATGGCGTGGGCGATGCCCTTGTGGGACAGGGTGAAGGGGTCAAAGGTGCCGGGGAAAAAGGCGATCTTCCGGGGCTGGGAGAAGGCGAAGGGCCCCTTGTCCAACCGCCGCAGGGCGATGAAGCGGTTGATGTGGGCCAGGGCGGAAGCCCGGTAGAAGAAGGTCAGCGGGTCCTGACGGGGGCCCGCCTGGATGAGGAAGAGGAGCTTGCGGTAGCACAGGGAGAACAGGCGGGACTTCTCCTCCATGGAGAGCACCGGGCTGTCGAAGAGCATGGTCCCGGTGACCAGAAGGGCCTCCTGCCGCACCTCCTCCCGGTAGTGGGCCAGCCCCTGGAGCAGCAGGCCCAGTAGCTCCTGGCGGCGGGCCTCATAGGCCCGCTCCGGCTCAGGGAAGCGCCCCCGGTAGGCGGGGTAGTGCTGGAGCAGCACCCCCACGGTATTCAGCGCCCCGGACACGGCGATGTTGGTGGGGGAGCCCAGCAGGTTCTTCAGCCACAGCACCTGCTCGTCCAGCTCGCTGGGGTGGAGGAGCAGGGCAGCCCGGCCCAGATACTCCGGGATATACTTGGAGATCTGGTACTGGCCCATCTCCAGGCCCTTGCCCAGCTCCACCACCACCTCGTTGCGCTGCTCCCGGCGCAGCAGGGGGATCAGGCGGACCAGGGCCTCGCCGGCGGCGTGGCGGACGCCCACCCGCTCGGACACCTTCACCAGGTTGGAGAAGTGGGTGGCGATGTGGAGCATGTGCTCCCGCAGGCCGTGCTCCACCTGGTCCTGGAGCAGCTCGATGCCCACCACCTTGATGATCCAGTGTGTGGCGCTCTTCAGGTTGTCCAGGAAGATCTCACTGGTCACGTCCTGCTCATACAGGGCCGCCTGATAGTCGGACACGTCCTCCCCCGCCCGCTGGAGGACCTTATACCGCAGGAAGAGCAGCGGCAGGCTCCCGCCGGCGGCAGACCGGGCGGCCGCCGCGATCTGAGCCATCTGGGGGTGATCCTGGGGCAGGGAGCGCTGGGCCTCCCGCAGGAACCGGAGGGCCGCCGCCTGGAGGCGCAGGTTGCCGGAGGCGGCGAACCAGGCCGCAAAGCGGATGAGGCGGCCCCGGGTCTCCTGGTCATATTGCTGGGCGGGCAGATAGCGGATGGCGTCCAGCAGGGTGAAGGCGGTATCCTCGTCCTTCTCCTCCGGCCGGTCATAGTAGCGCAGCAGCGCCCCGATGAAGCGGGGCATGGTCTCGCTCCGGCCGTACTCCAGCAGGGCGTCCACCACCAGCTTCAGGGTATAGCCGATCTGGCCCCGCTGCTGGGGGGTGGTCTTGTGGTCGGGGTAGATGAGCTTGTCCAGATACTCCTCCCACAGGGTGAAGGGCACCTCCTCCGCCGGGTCAGTGCGGGCGTCGGCAGGCACCTCCTTGCGGTAGACCAGGTGGAATTTGGCGATGATCTTTCCGATGAGGCTGGCTGCCTGGCGCCGGATATCCCCCTCCCGGTGGATCAGCAGCTCATAGAGGAAGGCCAGGGCCTGGGTCTTCTGCCGCACGGACAGATAGGTGCAGTACTCGTCGAACACATCCAGATAGGCCCGCAGCTGCTGCCAGCTCTTGGCCGAGCGGGCGGCCTCGATGATGTTGCCGAACTTCCGCTCGCTGCTCAGCTGGTGCATCAGCTTCAGGTTGTGCTCTACCGACAGCAGGATCAGGCTGTCCACCGTCTCGTCCGGGGGCATCAGGGCCGGGTCCTTGGGGGGCTTCCGCGCCCCCGGCTGCCCGGTCAGGTCTACGTCCACCCCCAGAGAGCGCATGTAGTCCTCGAAGTCGTGGAGCTTGCCGTAGACGAACTCATACCGGCGGCGCTTTGCCTGGTCCACATTCTCCAGCTTCCTCAGGATGATGTGGAAGGACTCCTCCAGGGGATAGAGGATGGTGGTCTCCCGCCCCTGCTCATCCCGTCCCTGCTTGCTGCGGAAGTCGGCGTAGATCAGACACAGGGACTCCATGGAGAGGGTGTCCAGCTCCAGGTCCCAGGTGGAGTGGTTGGCAGCGATGTGGCTGACGGCGGGCATCCCCCGCCCCAGCAGCCACTGGTCGGTGTAGTAGTAGTGGAGGAGCGGGACACGCTCCCCGGGCCGGCAGCCGAACTTGCCCAGGTCGTGGGCGGCGGCGGCGGCGGACACCAGCGCCAGGTCTACGTTCTCCCCCGCCTCCCGGATGCCCCGGGCCACGGTCATGGCGATGTAATGCACCCCCGCGATGTGCCCCAGGGTGCGGAAGGGGGTGGTCTCCTCGCTCAGCCGCATCATCTCATAGACGTACTCCTCCCGGAAGGCGGCCAGGAAGCGGCGGTACTCCTCCCCGCACTCATATTCCCCCATTTCCTCTGAGGAGAGGAACTGGAAGTCCTTCAGGGGGTCGAAGGGCACCGCCCTCCGCTCCCGGTCCAGCATCACCTGGAGGACGGTGAGGAAAAACAGGGCCCCCGCCTCATACTCCTCCCGATCAGGGGCGAAGCCTTGACCGGGGTACATCCGCTCCCGGGCGTACTGGGTGCAGAAGGCCAGCCACCCCTCCTCCGGCCGTGGGGCAGGCGGGGGCAGGACAGAGGAGCACAGCTCCAACACATGTGCGCACTCCAGCCGCCCCCGGATGGGCAGCATCTGCTCCAGCCCCTCCGTCCATCCCGGCACCTTCAGCAGGGCCAGCGCCGCCTTCCGGCTGGGGGCAAAGGGCAGCTTCCGCGCCAGCAGCGCGTCGGCGATCTCCCCGTTGATCTCTCGGATCAGCTTCTCATGCATAGGCTCCGCCTCTCTTCTCCTCCGAGGCCGGCCTGTCCGCGCTCAGGGCCGCCTCCGGGCTATTTTTTTATTGTATCACGCGGAGCACGCCCGGTAAAGAATCTTTCGCCTGGGAGACTCCCATTTTTTCCCGCTTTTGCCCGATCTCTCCCGTGTTTTCGATTCTCATTGCAAATCCTGGCCCGGCGCGGTACAATGGGAGCATATGGGAAAGGGCTCAAGATACCCAAAGGAGGAGATACGTGTGAAAGTCCTGCTCATCAACGGTAGCCCCCACAAAGAGGGCTGCACCTACACCGCCCTGTCCGAGGTGGCGGCTCAGCTCCAGAAGCATGAGATCGAGACCGAGATCTTCTGGATCGGCAATCAGCCCATCCGAGGGTGTATCGACTGCAGATCCTGCTGGGGCAAGGGCCGCTGTGTTTTCGACGATGACAGCGTCAATCAGTGCATCCAGAAGATCATCCAGGCCGACGGCCTGGTGGTGGGCTCCCCAGTCTATTTCGGCGGCATCGCGGGGGGGCTGAAGTGCCTGCTGGACCGGGTGTTCTACGACGCCAAGCGGCTGTTCTTCTACAAACCTGCCGCCGCCGTGGTCACCTGCCGCCGTGGCGGGGCCGGCAACACCTTTGACCAGCTCAACAAGTACTTCACCATCTCCTCCATGCCGGTGGTGTCCTCCCAGTATTGGAACGGCGTCCATGGGGACCGGCCGGAGGAGGTCCGGGCGGATCTGGAGGGGATGCAGACCCTGCGCCTGGTGGGGGACAATATGGCCTGGCTGCTTCGCTCCATGACCGCCGCCCGCGAGGCCGGCGTGGTCCCCTATGAGCGGGAGGTCCGTGTGAAGACCAACTTCTACAAGCCGGAGGCCGACCCCAATGTCCAGGGGGAGGGCTGAGCTCCTCATCCCCTCTTCTTTTACATCCTGCATGGAATATCTAAAAAACATCGGGAGCAGCCTAAGGCTGCTCCCGATGTTTTTGCACTTATTCGGCGGAGATCATGTAATAATACACAGGCTGTCCGCCGGGCAGCAGGTTGATCTCGGCGGAGGGACACGCCTCCGTGAAGATATCCGCGGCCTTTTGGGCCTGCTCCTCCGTCACATCCTCGCCATAGAAGATGGTGATGAAGCCGGCATCTTGGTGCTCCGGGGCCTGGGCCAGCCGGGTGAGCAGGGTGTCCAGGTCCTGATCCGTACCGAACAGCTGGTGCTCCTCCAGGGCCAGATAGTCCCCCTGTTTGATGGTGAAACCGCCAAAGTCGGAGTCCCGGGCGGCATAGGTGACCTCCGCGGTGTGGACATTCTGAAGCGCCTCAGTCATGGCCTGGGTGTTGTCCTCCTCCTGGGCATCCAAGTCCACCGCCAGCATGGCGGAGATGCCCTGGGGCACCGTTTTGCTGGGCAGGACCACCACCCTCTTGTCCTCGCACAGCCGCACGCACTGCTCCGCGGCCATGATGATGTTCTTGTTATTGGGCAGCACATAGACGATCTCTGCGGGAGTCTTATCCACCTCCCGCAGGATGTCCTCGGTGGAGGGGTTCATGGTCTGTCCGCCGGAGATGACTCCGTCCACCCCCAGGTCACGGAACACAGCCTCCAGCCCCTGTCCGGCACAGACGGCTACAAAGCCATACTTCTTCTCCGGGGCGGCCTTCACCGGCGCCCCGCCGTCGGCGCCGGCCTCCAGTTCGGCCTCCACCGCCTCCAGGTCGTCGGTGCTCTGCACGTGCTTGCCCGCCGCCAGGTCATCGGCCTGGGTGCGCATGTTCTCGATCTTGGCCAGCTCCAGGGTGCCGTACTTCTGGGACTCGGTAAGGGCGGCGCCGGGGGTGTTGGTATGGACGTGGACCTTGAAGGCCGTGTCGTCCTCTCCGATGACCAGGCTGTCCCCGATGCTGTTCAGATAGGTGCGGAAGGGCTCCAGATCCACCTCCTCAGTGTGCTTGCGCACGATGAATACGGTGTCAAAGGCGAAGGTGATGTCCTCGGCGGCCATGGCCACGAAGTCGGCCTTGTCCGCCGGGGCGGACTCCTCCTCCACCTGAGGCATGGGCTCTCCCCGCAGGCTGTCCAGCATCCCCTGGAGGATCACCAGGAAGCCCTTGCCCCCCGCGTCCACCACGCCGGCCTTCTTCAGCACCGGGTTCTGGTTGATGGTGTCGGCCAGGGCTTCCTGCCCCTCCCGAATGGCGGCCTCCAGCACGGACTCCGCCGCGTTCTCCTCCCGGGCGGCGGCGGCGGCCTGAGCGGCAGCCAGGCGGGACACGGTGAGGATGGTGCCCTCCGCGGGCTTCATCACCGCTTTATAGGCGGCGGCCACGCCGAAGTCCAGGGCAATAGCCAGGTCCCGGCCGTCGATGGTCTCCCGGTCCTTGAGGGACTTTGCAATGCCGCGGAACAGCAGGGAGAGGATGACGCCGGAGTTCCCCCGGGCCCCCCGAAGCAGGGCGCTGGCCGCTGTCTGGGCCGCTTCTCCCACGGTGGCACACTGCTTTTTCTTCAGCTCCGCGGCGGCAGCGCTGATGGTCAGGCTCATATTGGTCCCGGTATCCCCGTCGGGGACTGGGAATACGTTCAGGTCGTTGATGTGCTGCTTCTGGGCACTGATGGCGGCGGCGGCATGGATGACCATCTGCTGAAAGGCCGCTGCGTCAATGGTCTGTGTCATATCGGCGATGTTCCTTTCTACAAATGGTTAAAACCGCATGGAGTCCACAAAGACGTCCACGGATCTCACTTCCACGCCGGTGGTCTTGCTCACCACATAGCGCACCTCGCTCATGATGGAGCGGCAGACGGCGACCAGATTGACGCCGTTTTCCACGATGATGTGCAGCTCGATGGAGACGGTCCCGTCCTCGTTGTAATATACTTTGACTCCCTTGGCCATGGATTCCCGCTTGAGCAGATGGACCAGGCCGTCGGTCTTGGAGCGGACCGCCATGCCCTTCACGCCATAGCAGTTGGTGGCGGCGCTGCCGGTAATGGCAGTAAACACATCGCTGCTGATGCGGATCTCGCCCAGATCGTTTTCCAGTTTCATGGTTGCATCCTTCCTTTCACCAGGGCGGCCGGGGCCGCGGCGGACGGCGGGCCCTGAGGCGGGCTCTCCCGCGGCGCGCCCTCTGGATGGGCTTTCATACTGATACTGGTCATATTTTATTCTATTTCCCGTAAAAATACAAGTACAAGATGGGTCTCTTCCGCCCCGGGCACAGAGAAAAACGGAGGCCGGAGCACGGGGTCCCCGCGTCCGGCCTGGGCCCGCTCCAGGAAAACCGGTGCTCACCGCACCAGAAGCTTCTTCATAGCCTCCTCCAGCCCCTCCACTGTCAGGGGGAACATGGGGAACTCCCGGCCGATGGTATCATAGGTCCGGGTCCAGTACTCCCCCCAAGTGGGCCGGTCGCCGGGATTGAGCCACACGATATGGGGATATTTCCCCTTGAGCATCTGGAGCCACTCCAAGCCGCAGCGCTTGTGCTCCTCCCCATCCGGAGTTCGGTAGCGGAACTGGGTCACCAGCTCGTGGGGAGCCATCTGGGCGTCCCCCACCAGGATGACCTTGTACTCGCTGGACAGGTTGCTCAGCACCCAGTCGGTGGGCACCGTGTTGCTGGGACGGAGGGTGGGCTCGGTGTACAGGCGGGAGTAGACGCAGTTGTGGAAATAGTACACCTTCAGATCCTTGAAATGGCCCGACTTGCTCACCGCCTGGAACAGAGCGGAGCACAGGCGGCTGTAATACTCCATGGACCCGCCGGAGTCCATGAGCAGCAGCACCTTCACTGTGTTCTGCCGGGGCTTTTTATAGCGCACCTTCAGGGAGCCGGCGTTGTTGGCGGTGTCCTTGATGGTGTTGTCCACATCGAACTCAGTGGCAGGCAGGTCCACCAGGCCGGAGAACTGCCGCAGATGGCGCAGGGCCACCTGGAACTGGCGGGTGTCCAGGGTGTTGTCCCCCCGGAAATCCCGGAAGCGGCGCTCGCCCGCCACCCGGAAGGCCCGCTTGCCCTGGCCCTCGCCCCCCACCCGGATGCCGTTGGGGCTCATGCCCGAGTTGCCGAAGACGGACATGCCGTGGGTGCCTACCCAGTAGTTGCCGCAGTTGTGCTGCTCCCGCTGCTCGTTCATCCGCTCTCGGAACATCTCTTCGATCTCCGTGTTGGACAGCAGCTCATTGAGCTCGGCCTGCTGCTCGTCATACCGGCCCATCAGAGCATCGGGGCGGTCCAGCCAGTCCAGCAGCTCCTGGGACACCTCCTGCTCGAAGGGCACGTCCTTGAAGTACTCCAGGAAAGCCCGGTCAAAGCGGTCGAAGTCGGCCTCCGTCTTCACCAGCAGTGCCCGGCACAGGTAGTAAAAGCCAGTGAGGCTGGCCCCCTCCAGCCCCTTGTCCAGGGCTTCCATCAGAGCCATCCACTCGGTGAGGGAGATCTTCAGGCCGCTGCGGCGCAGCAGATAGAGAAAATCACCGAACATACCATCACCGCCAGCTCTTGCGCAGGGCGTCGATGTCCTCGTTCTTCTTCAGCAGCACGCCCAGATAGGGCACCTCGGCCACGACGCGGTCGGGGTCATAGCCCCCGTGGATCAGGGCCTGTATCCAGTCGATGATCTCGCTGGTGGAGGGCTTTTTCTTGATCTGGGGCAGGCTGCGGATGCGGTAGAAGGCCTCCAGCACCTGGTCCAGCAGATGCTGGTCCAGATCTTGGAAGTGCACGTTGACGATCTCTGCCATCAGCTCCCGGTCTGGGAACTCGATGTAGTGGAATACGCAGCGGCGCAGGAAGGCGTCGGGCAGCTCCTTCTCCGCATTGGAGGTGATAATGACGATGGGGCGGTGCTTGGCGGTGACGGTGCGTCCCGTCTCCGGGATGTGGAACTCCATCCGGTCCAGCTCCCACAGCAGGTCGTTGGGGAACTCCAGATCGGCCTTGTCGATCTCGTCGATGAGCAGGATCACCTGGTCGTCGGCGGTGAATGCCTCCCCCAGCTTGCCCAGTTTGACATACTTCTCGATGTCGTCCACGCCCTCGCCGCCGAATTGGCTGTCATACAGCCGCTGGACCACGTCGTAGACATACAGACCGTCCTGGGCCTTGGTGGTGGACTTGATATTCCAGATGATCAGCTCTTTGCCCAGGGATTTGGCGATGGCCTCAGCCAGCACCGTCTTTCCCGTGCCCGGCTCCCCTTTGATCAGCAGGGGCTTCTGGAGCACCATAGCGATATTCACCGCCCGCATCAGTTCCTCGGAAGCGACATAGTCCTGGCTTCCCTGAAATGTCTCACTCATAGCAGTATCCTTTCCCGGCCCGGGGGCCATTTCATCATTTGACATAGATATTTGGAATTTTATCGTTTTTTCCCCGCAAATGCAAGCCCTTCCCGCCCAAAATCCAAAATTTCAAAGTCTTTTGCAGGAGCGGGGCCGGGCCAGCCCTCCAAAAACGGCCTGGAATAAAAAAATTTAAAAAATAAATCGGCCTTGCTCCAATATTTTAATTGTGCTACCGTTCTTTTGAGAGGCGGCGCCGCGCTCTTTACTCTGAGATCTGAACAGAAAAGGAGCGTTTTTATGCTTCACACACAACTGCACGGCACACACTGGCAGATCGGCTTCCAGCTGGGAGCCGGTCTGGCCCGGGACGGCCATTTTATCCTGGACGCTGTTCCCTTTCCCATCACCCCGGCGCGGCTGGAGTTTGCCCGGACCAGATCGGAAGAGCGTCGTGTAGGGAAAGAGTGTAGATCTCGGTGGTCGCCGTATCATTAAAAAACTCTGGGGCTGGTCACTAGTTGTGCTTGCGAG
>ENA-UPXC01004631-UPXC01004631.1-human-gut-metagenome-genome-assembly--contig:-NODE-4631-length-12223-cov-3.649103_pt1 | contig 12223 bp, 10 predicted proteins | sample MGYA00250047_ERZ773371 | MGnify/ENA primary metagenome ERZ773371 (study PRJEB29103, sample SAMN06111975) | human gut metagenome | biome: human gut; feature: ankylosing spondylitis patient; material... | reverse complement strand
TGTGTTGTTAAGCTCTCTGATAAATTTAAGCTTTTCTTTCAGCACACGGCTTATTTCAAGCTTATCCGCTATCTCCTGCTGTAAAAGCTCATAACGCTGTCTGAGAACACGCTCGGACTTTTCAAGGTTTCTGTGGCTGAAATAGTCCTCTATTTCTTTCAGTGATAAGTTCAGTCTGCGAAGCTCTTTTATAGTGCCAAGCTTTTCACACTGCTGTGCCGAATAAAACCTCCGCCCTGTGAGCTTGTCAACATAGTCAGGTCTTAAAAGCCCTATCTTATCGTAATATCTAAGCCGTTCGGTAGGTATGTTTCGATACTTTGCTATCTCGGTTATGCTCAGAAGCTTTTCCCCATTCGGGACAAGCTGTCCGTTTTCGTCTGTATAAAACACAGTGTATTTCATATCATCAGTCATATCTTGTCCCCCATTCCAATTATTATGGCAGCTTATTCAAGAGCCTGCTCGTCCTCTGCACCTGTTCTTATCTTCACAACGTTTGCAACGTCATAAACAAATATCTTTCCGTCGCCTATCTTGCCCGTATAAAGCACCTTTCTGATAGTGTCGATAAGAAGTCCAAGAGGAACAGTGCTTATAACTATCTCCACCTTTATCTTAGGCAGAAGCCTTGATTCAAGCTCAGAGCCTCTGTAAAGCTCAGTACTTCCTTTTTGTATTCCACAGCCGCTCACCTGTGTAACTGTCATACCTGTTATATCAAGCTTATCCAAAGCATTTTTCAGCATCTCGAACTTTGCGACGTTCATAAGAACGACCACCTTGTGCATCTTTCCGTCCGCCTTGTAGTCAGAAGCGTTAAGCTCTGAGGCTTCGTCTATAGCCCTCACCTTTGAAGGCTCGTCAGCGGCGGCGGTGATGAACTGAGCCGTGTTGAGAAGATCCGCATAGCTGCTTGAAAGTCCATGCTCGCACTTGTCAAGACCAACTATCTCTGTGTTCTCGCTAACTCTCAGACCCATAGTTTTCTTTATCACTGTGAACACTATCACCATAATAAGCGCTGTCCATGCCGCCACTGAAAGCACGCCTGCAAGCTGTATAAGCAGATCCTTCGGGCTGCCTGAATATATAAGACCGCTTTTCTTTGCGAAAACGCCCGTCATAAGCGTTCCCCATGCTCCACACAGACCGTGAACACTTACCGCACCCACAGGGTCGTCAGCCTTTAGCTTTGTTATAAGCTCAACACCAAACACCATTACAAAGCCTGCTGTTATGCCGATAACAAACGCTCCTCCTGCTGAAACTGTATCACAGCCTGCGGTTGAAGCCACAAGTCCTGCAAGTGCTCCGTTAAGAGTCATTGTCACGTCAGGTTTGCCGTAGCGCACCCATGTGATGAACATTGCAGCTATTGCGCAAGCCGCCGCAGATATATTTGTGTTAAAGAAGATATCCACAAGCTTTGCCGCCGCATTGTCGCCCTGAGCGGTGAGAAGCGAGCCACCGTTAAATCCGAACCAGCCTATCCACAAAATGAATATGCCCAAAGCTCCGATAGTGAGATTATGTCCCGGTATGGCTCTCGCCTTGCCGTTTTTATCAAACTTGCCTATCCTTGCTCCCACAAGCAGCGCACCTATAAGTGCGGTAGTTCCGCCAACAACGTGAACGGCAGTTCCGCCTGCGAAATCGTGGAAGCCTATACTTTTGAGCCAGCCTGCACTGTTCCATATCCAGTGACCTGTTATAGGATAAACTATTCCGCTCATAACAGCCGAATATGTAAGATAAGCCTTGAACTTTGTTCTGCCTGCCATTGCTCCTGAAACTATAGTCGTGGCAGTTGAACAAAAGACAGTTGCGAACATAAGGAACACTCGCTTAGGCAGATCTCCTGCGGCTGCAAACTTTCCTGCTGCGAACAGGCTTGGCGTTCCGATAAATCCTCCTATGGAGTCGCCATACAAAAAGCTGAAGCCGATAACCCAGAAAAGAACAGAGCCTATGCAGTAATCCATAAGGTTTTTCATTATTATGTTGCCTGCATTTTTTGCTCTGGTGAAGCCTGTTTCCAGCATTGCAAAGCCTGCCTGCATAAAGAATATCAAAGCTGTGCAGAGAAGAACCCACACGGTATCCAGAGATGAATACATTATCGCACTTCCTTTTTCATATTATTTCTTATTTTGCCACATGAACGTCTGCGTAACTGAAGTTATACCAGAACATCGGGCTTGGGTCATATGTAAACTTGTCGCTTACTGCGTAAACGTCAGATGAGGTGTAAAGCCCAAGGTAAGGACACTGGTCAGCAAATATCTTGTATGCGTCAGTATAGTAACCCATTTTCTCAGCGTCGTCTGTTGTCTGAGCCGCTTTAGCAAGAAGTCCGTCTGCTTCTGTGCTTGACCAGAGTGTTTCATTCGTTCCGCCCTCGCAAGCGTTAGAGCCTGCATATAATGTCTTTAACATTCCCATAGGGTCAAGAAAGTCTGACATCATGTATGTGCCGACTGCGTTGTAATATCTCTCGCCGTTATCCTTTGTCTTGTAGCCGAACATATAGCTGAAGATATCGCTGTCAGGCACTTCCACAAGATTCATTGTGATAGAGCCACTTGCGTCTACCATTGACTTGAGAAGCTCAGCCTGCTTCTGCGTCTGTGAAGTCGTATAGAAATCAAACTCAAAGCCGTCAGGATACTTTGACTTTGCAAGACATTCCTTTACCTTGTCATAATCCTGAGTATAAACATCGCTTTCGGCAATAGTTGAATCCCACTTATCCTTATCCATATACATCATGGATTCGCTCATTGGAACAACAGCCGACTGCTTTGCATAATCGCCGCCGATAGTTGTTGTTATCTGGGAACGGTCGATACAATATGCAACAGCCTTTCTTGCCCACTCGTCATCAAACGGCTTTGAAGCTGTGTTGAATGCGATATAGTTTGAAGTCGTTCCCTCGCATGAGAGGATATTGAAGTTCTGACAGCTCTGATATACAGACATAACGCTGTTTGACATGCCCTCGACAAAGTCTATCTGTCCGCCCTTTGCCGCTAGTGCTAATGCGCTTTCGTCCTCGATAACGTAATATTCTACCTTGTCGATATCGAGAGTATCAGGGTCGCCCCACCAGTTTTCGTTCTTTTCAAGAACTATCTCGCTTCCTGATGACCATGAAGAAAGCTTGTAAGGACCTGTGCCGACAGTCTTTCCGTCAGCAGTGCCGTACTTGTCGCCTTGCTCCTCTGTTACAGACTTCTCGACTATAGTGCAGGCTGATGTTGCAGGAACATACTGCCACGATGAGTCAGGCTGCTTAAGATGAACTGTCAGCGTCCAAGTATCGTTGTCGGCTTCAAAGCTGTCAACGTTTGCAAAAAGATAGCTCATATAATAGTTGTCTTCTGTTACTCTGTTAAGAGAATAAAGCACATCGTCCATTGTCATTTCATTGCCGTCTGAGAACTTTACTCCCTGTCTTATCTTGTATGTGTATGTAGTATCGTCAACCTGCTTCCAAGATTCTGCAAGGGCAGGTTCAACTTTTGTGCCGTCATGTGAGAAGCTAAGAAGCGTGTCATAGCAGTCATAACCTGTGAGAGTTGCCGCCACGATAGTGAAGTCGGCAGGGTCAAATGATGACGGCTCCTGAGTATAGCCTACTCTGAGAACTGTCTCTGAATTTCCTCCTGAAGAACCTGAGCCTGAACCGGAACCTGTGTTGTTGAAGCAGCCTGTCATACAGCTTGAAACTGTTATTGCCAATGCAGCAGCGGCCGCGATCTTGCGTGAGAATTTTTTCATGATAACTTTCCTTTCTTCAAAAGATTTATTACATATCCGAAGCAGTCTTGCTGCGGTCAATGCCTAGTGGGAAATGACAGGCAACGTAATGCCCGTTTCCAATGTCTTTGAGCTTTGGCGTGCGGTTGTCGCACAAGCCCTCTTTGAAATATCTGCACCTGCCTGCAAAGCGACAGCCCTCGGGGATATCCACTGCGTTCGGTATATCTCCCTCCAGCAGGATATGCTTCTTATTTTCAAGAGGGTGTTCCTTTGGCTTTGCTGAAATAAGTGCCTGCGTGTAAGGGTGAGCAACGCTGTTATATACCTGCTCCACCGTACCCATTTCCATTACCGCTCCCAGATATACCACCGCTATCCTGTCGCAAACGTGACGGACAACGTTCAGATCATGGGAGATAAAAAGTATCGTCTGCCCTTTATCCTCTTTCAGGTCGAGCATAAGATTCAATATCTGCGCCTGCACAGAAACGTCAAGTGCCGAAACAGGCTCGTCTGCAAGAATGAAATCAGGCTCCAGCATAAGCGCCCTTGCTATTGCAAGCCTTTGGAGCTGACCGCCCGAAAGGTCTTTAGGATATCTTGTGAGCAAGTCCTCCGGAAGCGCTATATACTCCATAAGCTGTTTTATCCTCGCCTTGTAGACCTCAGGCTTTATCTTATGCACCTTTGCGGATTCTTCAAGGCTAAAGCGTATAGTCTTTTTCGGGTCAAAGGAAGCAAGAGGGTTTTGAAAGACCATTTGCATTCTTGAACGCAGCTCCTGCTGTTCCTTGCGGCTCACATGAGTTATGTTTTTGCCGTCAAAATATATCTCGCCTGAATCAACGTCGATAAGCTTCAGAACGCATCTTCCTATGGTTGATTTGCCCGAGCCGCTCTCGCCTATTATGCCGAATATCTCGCCTTTGTAGATATCAAAGCTAACATCATCAACGGCGTGGATATATCTCGTCTTTGCCTTTGCAAGCTTGTAATTGTCAAGGCAGAAATACTTTTTCAGATCTCTGACGCTTATAAAAGGCTGTCTGTCTTTTTCTTCGCTCACTGTGATGTCACCTCCCGCCATTTGAAACAAGCTGTGCTGTGTCCCTCAGACACATTTTCTGTAACAGGCACGCAGCTTCTGCATTTATCGTCAGCATACTTACATCTTGGTGCAAAGGCACAGCCCTTGAACTTTTCATACAGAAGCGGAGGGCTGCCAGGTATGCTTTTCATTCTTTTTTCTGTGTCGCTCTCTCTTGGATTGCTTTCAAGGAGCGCCTTTGTGTATGGGTGAGCAGGGTGGTCGAAAATATCCACAACGCTTGCGGTCTCAACAGCCTTTCCTGCATACATTACAGTTACGCTGTCGCAAATCTCAGCCACAACACCAAGGTTGTGAGTGATGAATATTACCGACGTTCCGCTTTCCTGCTGGAGCTTTTTTATAAGCTTTAGTATCTGCGCCTGGATAGTAACATCGAGCGCCGTGGTAGGTTCGTCTGCAATAAGAAGTTTCGGCTCGCATATAAGCGCCATTGCTATCATTATTCTCTGTAACATTCCTCCGCTCATTTCAAACGGATACTGCTCGTATCTTTTCTCAGCAGGTGTTATACCTATCTTTTCAAACATCTCGATGACCTTTTCTCTTGCTTCACGGCGATTTAAGTTTTTCTTCGCCCTTAGCATTTCTGCTATCTGCTCGCCTGCTTTCATGATAGGGTCAAGGGAAGTCATAGGGTCTTGGAATATCATTGCGGCTGTACTGCCCCTGAAATCACGGAGCTGTTTTTTGTTCATTGCAAGAACATCTTTCTCACCGCTGTCATCTCTTATGTAGATATCCCCTGCATATCTGGTGGTCTCCTCGTTATGGAGCCTTATGACCGACTTTGATGTTACGCTTTTTCCGCAGCCGCTCTCTCCTACGATACCATGTATCTCCCCTTGCTTCACTTCAAGGTCAACGCCCTGAACGGCGTATACGATACCTCTAACTGTCATAAAGTCTACAGAAAGGTCTTTTATTTCAAGAACGTTTCCTTTTTTCATCTTTTACGCCTCCCCGTTTGCCTTAACTGCTGAAAGCTTCTTTATGCCGTGTTTCTTTTCGTATTTCTTGAATGACGGAAGCTTTCTTGATGACGGGTCGAGATAGTTCTGAACACCGTCGCTGAAAAGGTTTATGGATACTGTTACAAGTATTACACATATTGCAGGTATAAAAAGCAGTGCCGAACTATTATAAAGGTTGCCCATGCCGTCACGGAGAAGCGTTCCCCAGTCGGCATTCGGAGCCTGAACACCAAGTCCCAGAAAGCTAAGAGTAGCCATTGATGTGATAGCTGTACCGATATCAAGTGTGAACTGCGATATCATAGGTGTGATGATGTTCGGCAGGATATGCACGAAAATTATCCTTGCGTCTGAAAAGCCCATTGATTTGCAGGCTTCAACATACACCGCCTTTTTCTCTGTCATTATCATTGATCTTGCGGTCTTTGTGGTAAGAGGGATATAAGAAATGCCTATGGCGATGATACCTGTCATCATGCCCTTTCCCATTACCGCAATAAGGATAAAGGAAAGAAGAAGCGGCGGTATTGCACTTATAACGTCCCACACCCTCATTACGATACTGTCAAGAGGACCTCTGTAGTATCCGCAGATAAGCCCAAGAGGAACACCTATTACTACCTCTATGGCAACTATAAGAAAGGCATTCAGAATGGAAGTTCTTGCACTGCATATGAGCCTTGAAAAAAGATCTCTGCCAAGTCCGTCAGTTCCGAAAATGTGTTCCTCAGAAAAGGCTGGAGCATATATGGCATTCACGTCTGTGGCAAGAGGGTCATACGGTGCGATAACGCTTGCAAAGAGCGATACGAAAACTATGACCGCAAGGAATATTCCCGTCACCGCCACAACAGGTGTGAAAAACGTTCCTGCTTTATTTTTCTTCTTCATTAAAAATCCCACCTTATTTAAGATCAACTCTCGGATCAAGAACGGTATAAAGTATGTCGATAACAAAACTCATTACAAGATAAGCTCCAAGCATGAAAAGCACAAGTATCTGAACTATAGGAAAATTGTTTTCCTCTATCGCCGATATGAGCAGACCGCCTATACCGGGAAGAGAAAAGACCTGCTCAACTATTACTGTCGAGCCTATAGAGCCTGCTATCATATATCCTGCAACTGTTATAACAGGAATAACAGCGTTGTGAAAAGCGTGCTTGTAGGTTATGTTGCTTTGCTTTAATCCCTTTGCAGCCGCTGTTGCGATATAAGGGGATTGAAGCTGATTTATCATGTTGCTTCGTGTGATACGTCCAAGCATCGCAACGAACGTCAGCGCCATTATCAGGCTCGGTATCGTTATACGCTGTAAGAACTCTCCGAAATTTGTATATGTTCCTATAAACGAATATCCGGGAACGTACTTTGTCATGAAAATAAGTATCAGTATGCTTACCAAAAATGACGGCGCACCTGAAAGCACAAGCATAAGTCCTGAAATTGCTGCGTCTGAGGGTCTGCCTTTTCTCAGCGCCGCTGCAACTCCCATTATAACAGCTATCACTGAGCCTATGACGGAACTCATTATCACAAGTCCGAATGTTATTGGAAGCCTTGACATTATAAGACCTTTTACGTCCTGACCGTCAACATAGTCTGTGCCGAAGTCGCCTGAAAGAACTCCCTTTATCCACCTGAGATACTGTATATGCACAGGGTCATCAAGGTGATATTTTTCTGTAAGAGCCTGCCTGAGTTCAGGAGTGGATTGATTGTTTCCTATCATTACTGTGAGAGGATCTGCGTCTGACATTCTCAGAACAACGAACACCAGAAAGGATACCAAAAACATTATGACTATCATTGAAAGCAGCCGTTTGATTATAAATCTGAACCTTTTCACTTTACATTCCTCCTATATTTACAGCTGCACTTTGCAGGATTTTCTTTTTGAACTTTCATTTTGCTTTTCAAAAATAATTTACTCCACGAAACTCTTCTTTCGATACACCTATAATATATCCTGTAGCAACTACAACTGCAATACTGAAAATCAGTCATTTTATATTTTATATATAAACTTTTTATTAACGCAAGCTGTCTTTTAAACTTACAGAAAATGTTGTATGAATAAATGAATTTTATGTCCTGCATTTTGTTCATATTCACAAATGTAAGAAAAGAGGGGCGCTCCAAAGCAGAAGCACCCCACAAATGAAGATTTGGTAATCAGTAGAAAGCTTAGTCCTCGAACATCTTTCTTGCAGCGAAGCATATCATTTCGGCAGTGAGATCAGTGCCGTATTCGCTCACGTCGATCATAAGATGTTTGTTGTCACGGTCACCACGATTTTTGCCTGTGACGTATTTATAATAGTTGTGGCGCTGGCGGTCAACACGTTTTATGAGCTTGTCAGCCTCCGGCCATGAAAGGTCATAAGTCTCACACATATGCTTTATCCTTGCTTCCAAAGGCGCATAGAGAAAAACGTTCATGTGGTTTGGATATTCTCTGAGAACATAGTCTGCACATCTGCCGAAGAATATGGCGGATACACGCTTGTTTGCAAGATCTCTGATGATATCGACCTGTGCTTTTACAGCCTTGTCGGAATAAAACTGCGTTGATGAGCCGTAGCCGAATGACTTCAGCAGGCGGTCAGCGTTCTTGTCAAGCATTTCCTCACTGTCAAGAAACGAGTCGCGGCTTATGCCTGCACGCTCTGCCGCCATATCTACAAGGTCCTTGTCATAAAACTCCACGCCAAGCTCAGCCGCCGCCTTTCTTGCGACCTCTCTTGCGTTGCAGCCGAACTCACGGCTTATGGTAATAATAAACTTTTTCATAGTCTATGCTCCTTTTTTATTTATGAGATTTTCTTTCGTGGCGGCTATCCTCCGCTCCTGTCTGGCTTTTATCTGAATTTTCGGCAAATTCCAACCGAATTTCACCGACATGAGCCTTAGGGAAAACGTCACCACAAGGCTCACCATGCAGGCAGGCATGAACGACATCATGCCATAGCAAAGCAGAAAAGCCGCTGCACCTGTGGCAGAAGCGCAGGCATAAATGTTGCCCACAAATATCTCAGGCTTCTTGTTCACGAAAATATCCCTGAGAACTCCGCCTCCAACGCCTGTTATAACTCCTGGAAACACAAGCAAAAAAGTGTTGTCTGACACGCCGCTCCTCATTGCCGCTGTTATACCTGTAACAGTGAAAATGCCAAGCCCTATAGTATCGAGCATGAGCATTGCAGTATCATAAAGCTTCAACGCCTTGCCCCCCAGGTCGCCTTTTACAGCCAAGGCAGCAAACACAAGCACCGATATCAAAGCCGCCGCACTCATTGCAAGGGGGTCACGAAACGCCGCCACAGGGTGACTTCCGATGACGATATCACGCATTATCCCACCGCCCACAGCCGTTGTCACTCCTATTATTATAACGCCGAAAAGGTCAAAACGCCTTTTTATCGCTGTCAGCGCACCGCTTGCCGCAAACGCCGAAGTGCCGATAAGCTCAAGTATCGTAACGATAACATCAAAACGCTCATTCATTCAACGTCCCTGCCTGCATATTTGTGTATCTTCCGCACCGCCGTCGCCTGACTTATGCCAAGCTTCTGTGCCACAGCCACAGATGTTCTGTATTTTTCATAGGCTCTCATCACAAGTCCGCTTTCGTAAAATTCAAGCATATCCTTTAGGGAAGCATTCTGTGCAAATACCTCAGACGAACCGCCTGTTATCCTGTCAGGCAAGTCGAAAACGTCCACCTTTTTCTTCTCGGTAGTAAGAACGATACGCTCGATAGTCCTATGCACCTCGTCGATATTTTCTTTCCAATCATATCCCAACAAACAGCCCATGGCACGAGGCGTGAACTCAACGCTCCGTGAGTATTTCTTGTTTGCCGAGCCGAGATAATAGTCAATAAAGCTTTTAAGATCCTCCGCACGCTCGCCAAGAGAATACATCTGTACCTGATAAGGCTCGAACTCGCTTATAAACTCCTCCGACAGCTTGTCAGCACCCTTAAGCTCCTCCACTGAATGTTCAGAAAGCCCCACAGGCACAATGCCTGCTTTTGCGCATTTTTCAAGAACTGCCCTTTGAAGCCTAGGCGACAGCCTGTCTATATGCTTTATTATCACAGCGTAAATGCCCGAAAGCGGCGATATCATCGACCCCTCTCCAAGAAGCTCCTTTTCAATGACTTCTTCCCCGACAGGTGCGCAGTCATAGGTGTAAAGCGTTCCTTTTTTGCCGTATATAGTGGAAGCAAGATAGCTTTTGCCGCTTCCTGTGGGTCCATAGATGTAGCACGGACAGCCTGCGTCACAGAAAACTCCTGCAAGCCGCCTTGCGTCTCTTGAACGGCTGCTTTGGGCGATATAACGCTGTCCGCCGTCACGTCCTGTCATAAGCTCTATTTCATCAAGAAGCTTTTTGTTCTGATACTGCAAAACATTGTAACGCTCCCGCAAGTCGTCAAAGCCTGTTATCTCCCAAGAGGAATAGCTTATTATCATCTCAAGCTCTCCGTCCTTGAATACCGGTATTCCCGTGACAAAAGTTTCCTCATTGTCAACGCCTTTTTGCACTGTTGTGACACGCTTGTGGCTTTCAAAAACCATTTGCGTCACGCAAGGGGAAAACATCTTCATCATTTCCTCTGAGCCTGCGAATTTACCTATTATGTCAGAGCCTTTTACGCTTCTACCGCTGAGATAGGAGTTTGAAACAAATCTGAACACTCCGCTGCTGTCGGCAATAGTCACTCCTGGGTGGATACTCTCGAGAATGTGCCCTAGCTGCTCATAATCCATTTGTCTGCACTCCTTTCTGCGGCTTTATAGTTCACACATTAAGTATCTTTGAGAAGAACTGCTTTGCACGGTCGCTCTTAGGGTGCTTGAACACTTCCTCAGGAGTGCCGTCCTCGATAACGTAGCCACCGTCCATAAAGCAGACTCTGTTTGCTACCTCTGCCGCAAAGCCCATTTCGTGTGTGACAACTATCATTGTCATTCCTGCCTGAGCCAGGTCTTTCATAACGTTCAGAACTTCGCCAACGAACTCAGGGTCAAGGGCGGAAGTCGGCTCGTCAAAGAGTATGACCTCGGGCTCCATTGCAAGGGTCCTCGCAATAGCCACACGATGCTGCTGACCGCCTGAAAGCTGAGTAGGATAAGCGTCTGCCTTGCCGTCCATTCCAACTCTCGCAAGAAGCTCCATGGCTTTCTTCTTTGTTTCTTCCTTGTTAGCCTTTTTAACCTGAACAGGACACTCCATGACGTTTTCAAGCACTGTTTTGTGCGGCCAAAGGTTGAACTGCTGGAACACCATTCCAACGTTCTTTCTTATGACCTTTGCAGCTTTTTCGTTGAGCTTTTTGTTGTGCTTGTCCTCGTCGATGCCCTTTAGGGAAACTCCGCCTATATCTATCTCGCCTGATGTCAGCTCTTCGAGATAGTTCAGGCATCTGAGAAAAGTGCTTTTGCCAGAACCGCTGGGGCCGATAACGCTTACCACCTCGCCCTTGTAAATATCCATATCTATTTTTCTGAGGACCTTAAGCTCCCCGTAATTCTTTGCCAGATCGTGAACCGATATAACAGGCTTTCTGCTTTCAGCCATTGTATTTTACACTCCTTTTTCGTCAGATAGCAACACGGTCGTTGTGCTTTTCTATACATCTTGATGCGAACTCGATAACAAGATTCAGCGCCCAGTAAAGAACGCCTGCACAGATATAAACTATCAGAGGACTGAAAGTTATACCAATAGCCTCTTTTGTCATCATTGTCATTTCTGCAACTGTGATGATAGAAAGGATAGATGAGTCCTTAACAGTCTGAACAAACTGTCCTGTCAGTGACGGAACGATTATTTTCAAAGTCTGCGGGAAAATTATTCTCACCATTGTTTTAAATCTTGACATTCCCATTGCATATGAAGCTTCAAACTGTCCCTTTGGGATAGCGCTGACGCCGCTTTCAAGGATAACTGCGGTATAAGCTGCTGTGTACATTCCAAGAATTATAACGCCTGTTGAGAACGCTGAAACGTTCAGACCAAGAGCAGGGAGTCCGTAATATGCAAGATAGACCTGCACCATAAAAGGGGTGCATCTGAATATCTTTATAAACGCCCTTGCGATAAGCTCAACAGCCTTGTTTTTTGAAAGGCACATATAGCCTACCGCCGAGCCTAACACCATTGCAATAAGGATAGACAGCACCGATATTGCCGCCGTTGTTCCAAGGCCCTGCAAAAGCAGCGGAAGCGCTATTTCCGCAACGTGCATAAATTCGTTCATATATCTGCGCCTCCTTATCTTCTTTCAAGTCTTTTCTTCTGAAGCTTTACAAGCTCTTCAAGTCCTGCGCAGATAACAAAATACATAACTGCGATAGCAATATAG
>ENA-UPXC01004626-UPXC01004626.1-human-gut-metagenome-genome-assembly--contig:-NODE-4626-length-12238-cov-3.743607_pt1 | contig 12238 bp, 12 predicted proteins | sample MGYA00250047_ERZ773371 | MGnify/ENA primary metagenome ERZ773371 (study PRJEB29103, sample SAMN06111975) | human gut metagenome | biome: human gut; feature: ankylosing spondylitis patient; material... | reverse complement strand
TAGACGCGGCGGAAGGTCCGATGCCGCAGACCCGTTTCGTGCTGCAAAAGGCGCTTGAATTCGGTCATAAGATTATCATTGTTATCAATAAGATCGACCGTCCGGATGCGCGCTTGAACGAAGTCGGCGACGAGGTGCTCGAACTGCTGCTCACACTGGACGCAACCGACGAGCAGCTCGACAGCCCGATTATCTATTGCTCCGGCCGCGACGGTACGGCATCCATGTCCCCGAACAAGCCCGGCTCTGACCTTGTGCCGCTGTTTGACCAGATTATCAGCCATATTCCGGCGCCGCATGTCGATATGGAGGGCGAAACCCAGATGCTGGTTTCCTCCATCGACTATAATGAGTATGTCGGGCGCATCGGCATCGGCAGAATCGAGCGCGGCAGCCTCAAGGTTGGACAGCCGGTTACCGTATGCGATTACCACGGCAACGTTAAGCCGTATAACTCCAAGATTGTATCCCTGTATTCCATTGAGGGTCTGGTGCGCACGCCGGTGGACGAAGTCAAGGCGGGCGATATTGTCTGCTTTGCGGGTATTGAAAACGTCACCATCGGTGAAACGCTGTGTGCATATGGCAGCCCAGACCCGCTGCCGTTCGTCAAGATTTCCGAGCCGACGGTTGAAATGTATTTCTCGGTCAACGATTCCCCGTTTGCAGGGCGTGAGGGCAAGTTCGTTACCTCCCGCCATCTGCGTGACCGTCTGTTCAAGGAACTGCTCAAGGATGTATCCCTGCGCGTTTCTGAGACCGATACGACCGATTCGTTCCGTGTTTCCGGCCGCGGCGAGATGCATCTGTCCATCCTGATTGAAAACCTGCGTCGCGAGGGCTACGAGTTCCAGGTCGGCGCGCCGCGCGCCATGATGCGTGAGATTGACGGCGTGCAGTGCGAGCCGATTGAGCGCATGATTGCGGACGTGCCGCAGGACGCGCTCGGCTCGGTCATGGAGAAGATGGGTTCCCGTAAGGGCGAGCTGGTTTCCATGAACCCCAAGGGTGACCGCATGCGCGTCGAGTTCCTCGTGCCGGCACGCGGACTGTTCGGTTACCGCAGCGAATTTTTGACCGACACCAAGGGTGAGGGCGTTATGAGCTCGGTATTCCATGAGTACCAGCCGTACAAGGGCGAGATTCAGAAGCGCTCCATGGGTGCGCTGATCGCGTTCGAGACCGGCGAGGCAGTTACCTACGGTCTGTACAACGCGCAGGAGCGCGGTACACTGTTCATCGGTGCGGGCACCGAGGTTTATGAGGGCATGATTATCGGCTGCACGCCCAAGGACGACGACATTGCAGTCAACGTCTGCAAGAAGAAGCAGCTGACCAATACCCGTGCATCCGGTTCGGATGACGCGCTGCGCCTGATTTCTCCGCGCGTCATGTCTATCGAGGCTGCGCTCGAGTTTATCGGGGACGATGAGCTGCTCGAGATTACCCCGAAGAGCCTGCGTATGCGCAAAAAGATTCTGTCCAACCAACAGCGTATGAAGAAAATCCACAGTTAAGTATTATTTATGTGATCGATTAAGGAGGAAAACAATGAAAGAAGTCATTTCCAGCGTTCTGGCGCCCGAAGCCATTGGTCCGTACTCTCAGGCCATCGAAGCAAATGGTATGGTTTTCACTTCCGGGCAGATTCCGCTTGACCCGGGTACCGGCGAGATTGTCGGCACGACCATCGAAGAGCAGGCAGAGCGCGTGATGCAGAACCTCAAGGCAGTTCTGGCGTCTGCCGGCGTCGGCTTCGACTGCGTGGTCAAGACCACTTGCTTTCTGGCAGATTTGGCGGACTTTGCAGCGTTCAATCAGGTGTACGGCAAGTATTTCCCGACCGACGCACCGGCGCGCTCCTGCGTTCAGGTTGCAGGGCTGCCTAAGGGCGTAAAGGTTGAGGTCGAAATGATCGCAGCCAAGTAATGTTCCCGGCATAAAAAAACGGACTGGCGTACCAGTCCGTTTTTTTATGCCAAATTTTTGAGCATATCGCTGCACCAGTCGCGCAGCAGATCGAAACGCGCGTCGATGGACGGCTCGGCGCCGTCAAAATCCCGGCTGATTGCAAGCAGGGCGGCATCGTGTCCCCGCAGATGGGAGGCAAGCTCCCGCTTTGTGCGGAAATAAACCCCGGTTTCCAGATAGCATGCCAATGCGAGCGCGAAATAAACGCTTTTATACAGGCTGCGAAGAATGTCTGTCTGGGTTTCCGGTGCGCCGTAAAGCTGCGTATGACAAGTCATGTGGTAAAGACCGGATACCTGAATGCGCAATCCGGCGCGGATGTCCTCTTCTGTGAGCGGAGGAAGAAGCGCGGACAGGCTGCCGTAATAATCATCGGTATCCATGTGGAACTGAAACAGCTCATGCCGCGGCCAGGCGCGCAGCTCATCCTCACCTGCAAGGAAACCGCATGCCTTGTCCTGTTCGGGCATTCCTTCGCGCAGACGGCGGATGGTGCGGAAATCTTCGGTCTGCACCCGGTCGAGGATGGTGACGACATCAATGTCGCTTGCTTCGTGCGCTTCGCCGCGCCGGTAACTTCCCTGCAAGCCGAGATATTTGAGCCGGCTGCCGAATGCATCGCACATGCGCCGAACCCATTCCCGCATCCAGCGTTCGGAATCAATCATGATTTTGTTCCTCCTTTTCATCATTGGGAGGATGATTATATCAGGATTGCCGCCTGAATGCAACCGCAAACTGACAAATTTCCGAATGGCGAGGTTTTATAATGAAAGCAAAAAGCCGGACTGCGGGGCAGTCCGGCTATGCGCTTATCCATCGGTGCGCTGTGCAATCGGGATATATTTGGTGTCTTTGGAAATCGGCTTGTAAGCCGGACGGATGATTTTGCCGCCGGTTGCGACCTCTTCCATACGGTGCGCCAGCCAGCCCGCGATGCGCGCGGTGGCAAAGAGCGGGGTGAACATTTCGCGCGGGATGCCGAGCATCTGGTATACGAAACCGGAATACATATCGACATTTGCACACATGACCTTGACGTCGTCGCCGCGCACCTCGGCAAACGCACGTGGTGTCAGGCGTTCCACGGCCTCAATGAGCGCAAACTCGTCCAGACGACCGGTTTTTTCTGCAATCGGACGTGCGGAGGACTTGAGCGCAACCGCGCGCGGGTCGCTCAGGGTGTAGACTGCGTGTCCCATACCGTAAATCAGACCGGAATGGTCGTTTGCCTCTTTGCGCAGGATTTTGAGCAGATAGCTGTAAACCTCATCCTCATCGGTCCAGTCAGAGACATGCTCCTTGATGTCGTCGAACATCTGGCAGACCTTGAGGTTGGCGCCGCCGTGCCGGGGACCCTTGAGCGCGCCGACTGCGGCGGCAATCGCCGAATAGGTATCGGTGCCCGAGGAGGACGCGACGCGGGTTGCAAACGCTGAGTTGTTGCCGCCGCCGTGCTCGGCATGGATAATAAGGCAGCGGTCGAGCAGTTTTGCTTCTTCGTCGGTGTAGTTCCCGTCCGGGCGAATCAGGTGCAGGATGTTTTCTGCCGTCGAGCGTTCGGGGTCCGGGTTGTGCAGGAACATGGAATCGCCGTCAAAGTAGCGGCGTTTCGCCTGATATGCATGCGAAATGATAACCGGGAATTTGGAAATCAGGCTCATGGACTGACGCATGATGTTTTCGGGCGAAGTGTCGTCCGGATTCGGGTCATAGGAATAGAGGGCAAGGGTTGCGCCGGCGAGTTTGTTCATAATGTCGCGGCTCGGCGCGCGCATAATCATATCCTCGGTGAAGTTGTCGGGCAGTTCGCGCGCTTCGCCGATGGCGTGGCGGAAATCATGGAGCTGCTGCTCGGTCGGCAGCTTTCCCGAGAGCAGCAGAAAGGCAGTCTCACCGAAGCCGAAACGGTTTTCTGATTCAAAACCGTAGAGCAGGTCATACAGGTCAATGCCGCGGTAGGTCAGGCGGCCCTGGATCGGTTCGCGTTCGCCCTCGTTGAGCAGGTAGCCGTGTACGTTGCTCAGGCGGGTGATGCCGGCGAGCACGCCGGTTCCGTCCGCGTTGCGCAGACCGCGTTTGACACCGTAGCGGTGGAACAGCTCGGCGCGGATGTGGTTATAGGGATGCAGATTGCTGCATAAAGTAGAGATAACACTGGGGTCGATCTCGCGGGCTTCGCGGTACATGGCTGACACTCCTCGTTTCACAGAATGATGAATGAAAATATTTTAATCCATACTTGCAGGAATGTCAATCTGCAAAAGCGCTAAAAAACATGAACTGATACGAAATAAAGGAGGACAAAAATGCGGAAAATATTCGTGCTTGGCATAATTTTGACCGGATTTATTTACGCGATGCCGGTGCTTGCACAGCGGGTTGAAGGGGGAGGGAAACCGGACAGAACGCAGGATGTGCTTTCTGTACATGCAGAAAACCCGTCGATGTCCGCGAACGGCGGACAAGATGTCAAGATTACGGTACAGGTCGATGGTGAGGCAAGGGAAATGCTGCTTGAGGACTATGTTGCGGGCGTCGTGGCAGCGGAGATTTCCCCCTCGTTTCCGGAGGAGGCGCTCAAGGCGCAGGCGGTTGCGGCGCGTACCTATGCGGCGTACAAGCAGCGCACAGGACGTCCAGAGGCGCACCCGGACGCAGATGTGTGCGACGACTATCATCACTGCGCGGCATATATCGACCTTGCCGCCGAAGCGTCCGGACGGTGGGGCAGCGAGGCAGAAACCTGTGAAAACGCCATCCTGAGCGCGGTGCGCGCCACGGCGGGCGAGGTCGTCACCTATGAGGGCGAGCCGATTATCGCGGTGTTCTGTGCGGCGTCGGGCGAAAAGACCGAATCCTCTGCCGATGTCTGGGGCAGCGAGGTGCCGTATTTGCAGACCGTGGACAGCCCGGGCGGCGAGGCGTGCCCCAAGTACAAGGGGGAAGTGCGGTTCACCGCCAAGGAGTTTCGGGAGAAAATCTCAAAGGCGCTGCCCTCTGCGGATTTGACGGGAGCGCCGGAAAGCTGGTTCAAGGCAAGTACGCGCACCGCTGCCGGCGGCGTCAAAACCGTGCGGCTTGGCGGCGTGCAGGTGACGGGGGTGGATTTGCGCGAAACACTCGGTCTGAACTCGACCAATTTTACCATCAAAGCGGATGCGGACAGCATCACATTCCAGACCACCGGATATGGGCACGGCGTAGGGCTGAGCCAGTATGGGGCGAAGTACCTCGCCGAGCAGGGCAAGGATTATCGGGAAATCCTGACCCATTACTATACCGGAACCGCGGTGGAGCCGTGGGCAGGAAACTGAGTGCATCATATTTTCCCCTTGCGGGTATAAGCGCCCGCCGCGCTGTCCATACTAAGCGCGGAGGTGAAAACCATGCAAAAAAGCGGAAAGCACGCGCATGCGGCAGAGGACAAGGGATTTTACATAATCCTGGTCCTTTGCGTTGCGGCAATTGCGATTTCGGGTTATGTGTTGTTTTTTGCGCCGTTTTCGCGCGGCGCGTCGATGGAAAGCGTGGAATACACCGCCGATTTGCCTGCGGACAATCCGCGGACACAGACGGCGGTCGATCTTCCGGAGGAACCGATTGCAGACAGCGCGCTGCCGGTCGAGGATGTGCCCGAGGCGCCCGAAGCGCCTGCGCCGGAGGAGCCGGCAGAGCCGACGGTCAAAACCCCAGTCTGGGTGAAGCCGGTGAGCGGCGAGGTGGTGCAGCCATTTTCGGGAGATCAGCTGGTATACCATAAGACCTTCGGGGACTGGCGGGTGCACGAAGGCGCCGATTACCTTGCACCCTCGGGCACGCGGGTCTATGCGGTTTCGGACGGTGAAGTCACCGAAGTGACGAGCGACCCGCTCTGGGGCGCCTGTGTGACGCTCAAGCTGACCGACGGTCGCACGGCAACCTATCGCGGACTGGCAGAGGGTCCCAAGGTCAAGCAGGGCGGCAAGGTCAAGGCGGGCGATGTGATTGGCTCAGCGGCGGCGGTCGTTCCGGCGGAGGCGGAAGAAGGCGCGCATGTGCATTTGGAATTGCGTGACAAGGACGGCGTGACCGTGGACCCCGAGCAGGGCGCGGCATGACCGGAGAACCAGAGGCGTCTGTCCACGGGCAGACGCCTTTTCGGCTGACCGAAATTTTCTATGCGTCTGCGTGGTTTTGTGATATAATGAACATAAATCATGATACGGCATCAGGAGGGTTTGACATTATGAACAATTTTACCTATTGCGCACCCACCAAGATCATCTTCGGCAAAGACATTGAGCCGCAGATCGGCGCAGTGCTCAAGGAATACGGCGCAACCCGCGTGCTCATCCATTACGGCGGCGGCTCGGTCAAAAAGACCGGCCTGTTTGATAAGGTCACAGCGTCGCTCGAGGCGGCAGGGCTGAGCTGGGTCGAGCTGGGCGGCGTGCAGCCCAACCCCAAGTTATCCTTTATCCATCGCGGTATTGACCTTTGCCGCGCGGAAGCGGTCGATTTCATCCTTGCGGTCGGCGGCGGCAGCGTCATCGACTCGGCGAAAGCCATCGGCGTGGGGCTGGCGACCGGCAACGACCCATGGCAGTATGCTTCCACGGGCACGCATCCCGAAAAGGACGAGGTGTTCCCGGTCGGCGTGGTGCTGACTCTGTCGGCGGCGGGCAGCGAGATGTCCAACTCAGACGTGATCACCAACGACCTCGTCACCCCGTGGGTCAAGCAGGGCATCACCTCGGAAACCGTGCGTCCGGTGGTATCGTTCCTCAATCCGGAGAATACCATTACGGTATCCAAGTTCCAGACCGGCTGCGGCATTGTGGACATCATGATGCACACCATGGAGCGCTATTTCCTGGACACGCCCGACTGCGACCTGACCGAGCGCATCGCAGAGGGGCTGCTCATCGCCGTGCGCGACGCAGGCCGCCGCGCGATTGCAAATCCGGCAGACTATGAAGCGCGCGCGACGCTGATGTGGGCATCCTCGCTGAGCCATAACGACCTGACGGGCTGCGGTAAGCCGCGTTATTTCCCGGTGCATAAGCTGGAGCATCCGATTTCCGCACTGCATGACAACGTATCGCATGGCGCGGGTCTGTCGGTGCTGTTCCCAGCGTGGGCGAAGTACATGCTCGCAAAGGGGCAGGATGTGATGAAATTCGCGCAGCTTGCAAACCGCGTTTGGGGCGTTGAGATGAACTTTGACCATCCCGAGCGCACCGCAGAAGCGGGCATTGCGACCATGAAGCGGTACTTTGCCGAAATCGGCATGCCGGTGACGCTGGCAGAGCTGGGGCTCTCGCCTGCGGATTATGAGGACATCATCAACCTCACGACCAAGAACGGCACGAGCGCGGTCAAGAGCTATTTCCCGCTCGGCAAAGCCGAAATCCGTGAGATTTATCAGCTTGCAGAGGCATAAATAAAAAAGGGTGGCTGTGTGCCACCCTTTTTTAGTCTCTGAATTTCAGAAGCTGATATGGTTCGATTTCGAGCGCATCCGCAATGCGGAACAGCAGGTCGAGCGAGATGCCGACCGAAGCATTTTCGATTTTACTCAAATGCGGCTGCTCAATGCCTATTTTCTCAGAAAGTTCATATTGGGAATAATGAGCATATTTCCGATAATACGCAACATTTAAGCCTAAAACCTCATAATAATCTCTGAACTCTGGTTTCATTTTATCACCTGAATTAAGTATAGACAGGCAATGAATCATATAATATGGGAAATCAATCTTAAAATATTCATTGTAATTACATGTATATGATGTTAAAATGAATAAAAAGGAGGCGAGCATATGAATTGTGACAAGGGCATCGACTACAAGGAGCTTTACTACGCGCTCTTCCGCGACATCAGCAAGGGCATTGAAGTGCTCCAGCAGATTCAGATTGACGCCGAGGAGCGTTATCTGCAAATGGGCGAAGAAACCGACATGCAAATAGAAAAAACGGACGAACCGCTGCAAAAAGCGGCGCAATAAAAAATGCGAAACGGATTTTTCCGTTTCGCATTTTTTTATCCAATACTTTCTTTGCGCTCGCGCCCTTCGCGCAGCAGGGCGCACAGGCGCTCCTCCTCGCCGCCCGCAATCGCGTCGCGGTAGTCAGTGAGGTGGCGGATAATTTCATCAATCTCCCCGACGAGCGGCTCAGCGTTGCGCAGGAACAGCTCGGTCCACATGTGCTCATTGAGCTTTGCCACGCGGGTCAAATCCTTGTAGCTGCCCGCCGAGTAGCCGTTGTGGCGCAGCGCCTCCGGGCTTTTGATATAAGCGCTCGAAACCACATGCGCAAGCTGCGAGGTGAACGCAATCATATGGTCATGCTGCTCCGCGGAGCAGCGCACCACGCGCCCGAAGCCGAGCTGCATAAAGAAACTGTCCATCTCATCGACCGCCCACAGCGGGCTGGAGGCGTTCGGCACCAGAATCATGCTTGCATCCTGAAACAGTTCGGGCGTGGCAAAGGCGTAGCCGGAAAATTCCTTGCCCGCCATCGGGTGCCCGCCGATGAAGTGTACGCCCGCATCGACCGCCGCCTGTTCGAGATTTTCCTGCAAAAACCGCTTGACGCCGACCAGATCGACGATGATGCAGCCTTTTTTCATGCGTGGCATGTGCTCGAGCAGAAAATCGACCGTGGACTGCGGATACAGCGAGATAATCATGAGGTCGGCGTCTGCAATCGCGGCTTCGTCCGCAATGCCGTGCAGCGTGCCGTCTGCCGCCGCCTTTTCCGCGACCGAACGGGTGCGGTTCCAGCCGTAAACCTCACAGTCGGTGTATTTGCGAATCGCCATCGCCATCGAGCCGCCCATCAGACCAAGTCCGGCAACGACCACTTTCTTTTTCATCGGTGTCCCTCCTTATATGCCGTCCACAGCCGCCATGGCAGCAGGACGAGCCAGACCGCCAGCGCGCCGGTGGCGTTCAAAATCAAATCGTCAATATCGCAGCTTCCGGTGTGGGTCAGGTACTGCACCATCTCGACCCCGGCCACAAGCAGGATCATCGTGACCAGAAACAGCAGGAGATTGCGCTGACCGCGGAAAAGCGCGGGCAGGAATACTGCCATGGGCGCAAACGCCGCGAGGTTTCCGGCGAGGTTCATGACCACCAGACCGCCGTGGATATTTCCCAGTTCATAGGCGCGCAGATAGTTGCGGATGGTGTGCAGCGGCTCGAGGTTTACGCCGCCCATGCCGCTGCCGCGTCCGAGTGCCGCGTCGAAAAACAGCATGTTGGACAGCACCCATAAGTAGTAGGCAAACAGCAGCCACAGCCAGACCCTGTGCCGCGTCCGGCTGCCGAACGGCCGCACCGCAAGGGTTAGCAGTACGAAAAAGCACACAGCAAGCGCGATTTTGAGTGTCGGACGGATGATAAACCGCCCGCTGTGCTCGGCGTAAATATTGAACGCCAGAAACAGCAGACACGCCAACCGCCACAACCATATGGAAATTTGTTTCAAATCATCACTTCCGGAAAAAAGATTCCTGTCTGCTATTATAGCATGGCGGCGGCGGTTTTAACATTGCTTTTTTCCGGTGCGGCGAAGCGTTCTGCAATTTGCCGAGAGAAACGGGGGAAATCACGGTGGGATTTATGCGAAACACACAAAATATATCGGTGCAATCGAGCAAAATATGATATAATATCCATAATACCAAGGGAGCAATACGATGCCCGAGAATAGGAGGCGAAAATCATGAAAAAGAGGATTTTAGGAGTTCTGCTTGCATGCGTACTGGCGCTCGGAACGCTGCCGGCGGTACAGGCAGCCGGATTACCGGCTTCCCCCGAGGATGTTTGGGGAATGGACGGCGTTTTTGTGCAGCTGAACGGCGCATTCCTGACGTTCCCGGACGCGCAGCCGGAAATTCGGAACGGACGGGTGATGGCGCCGTTCCGCACCATTGCGGAGGCGCTCGGCATGGAAGTCGCGTTCCGGGAGGGCGCGATTGCTGCATCAAACGATGCGGTGCAGCTGCGGTTCCGAGTCGGGGAGGCATCCTATTGGAAATCGACCGGGGACGGGGCGCTGTCCACCGCAGCGCCCATGGATGCTGCGCCCTATATCAAAGCGGGGCGCACCTATGTTCCGGTGCGTTTTTTTGCCGAAGCGCTCGGTTTACAAGTCGAGTGGTGCGAAAATACCGTGGTAATTTTGGACAGGGAGCAGCTAACTGCACAGGTCGACCGGGATTTTACCATTTTGAACAAGGCACTTGCGCAGAAAGCCGACCTCGATTCAGGCAAGGTGACGCGCACCGCCTTTGAGCTTGCCATGCAGCTGACCCTGCTCGACAGTCTGGACGGCGACAAGACCTGTCCGACCACGCTCCATGTGGTCAGCGACCGGTTGGGGCAGAGCGCACATCTGACAATCCAGATGGATGTCCGGAAGTTTGTCGATCTGCTGCTCGATGCGCTGGCAGACAACCCATGGTACCCGGAGGAGGAACAGAGTGCGCTGCTGTTTGAAACCATCCGCAAGGCGGCGGATGCGGGGGATTTTGAGATGATCTACAACGCGGATACCGAAACGCTGTACTGCAAATCCGCGATGCTGGTCGAGCTTGCGAAAGCGTACACCCCGCTCGATGTGCAGAATATAGATGGGAAAAAGATCTGGTTCCAAATTGCACTCGAGGGGATGGACGAGGAATTGTCCGAAATGCAGACAAATGGGCTTGCGCTGCCGCAGGGCGTGACGGTCGGGGAGCTGCTGTATGACGAAACGGCATACCCGCTGACACGGGCAGAGCAGCTGGAGACATCGCATGCGGCGCTCCGCCTGCTCGTTGGGGATGATGCGTTTACGGCTGCGGGCGGGACGCATACCGTGCGGTTTGACGTGAAGCCGCAGGATACCGATCCGGTGGCGGCAGCGCTTGCGGAGTATGGAATCGTTTCGCTGCGCGGTACGCTGACCGTTCCGGACAGCGGCGTCCTTGCGTGCGACCTGTCCGGACGGATGGAAACTTTCCTGAACGCGGCGGAATTCACGGTGAAAGGCTCCTATCGCGCAGACCGGCTGCACCTGGATGTGACCGCGCATGTCCGCAACACCGCAAAGCTGGCGCTGAGCATGGATGTGTCCCTCACCCAGCCGGACGTCTCCCCGCCGGATGCACCGCCCGAGGACGAATTGGTGCTTAACCTGACGAGCCTGATGGGAACGGACGCAATCTTTGCGCCATAACCTCAGACGCGTCCGAAAGCGATGTCCTTGATGATTTCACCCGCGAGAATCATGCCAGCGACCGGCGGCACAAACGAAACGCTTGCCGGAACCGGATGACCGGCGGTTCCCTTTTTGTCGCCCTCACAGGCGGCATACCGCTCCGGCGGGATGCGCTGCGGCTCCTCCTTGGAGTAGACGACCTTGAGATGTTTGACTCCGCGTGCTTTCAGTTCGCGGCGCATGACGCGCGCGAGCGGGCATACCGAGGTTTGAAAGATATCCGCGACCTCAAAACGGGTCGGGTCGAGCTTGTTGCCGGTGCCCATGCTGGCAATCAGCGGGACGCCGAGCCGGTCGCACTGCTCCGCGAGATACAGCTTTGCTGAAACCGTGTCGATGGCGTCCAGTATATAAGTGAACCGGGTGAGGTCGAGCGCGCTCTCCGGGGTGTAAAACAGGTCGAGCGGGGTGACCTGACAGGCGGGGTTGATGTCGCGCACGCGCGCCGCCATGACAGCGGTTTTGCTCTGTCCGGTCGTGGACGCGAGCGCGATAATCTGCCGGTTGCGGTTGGTGACCGAAACCGTGTCATTGTCGATGAGCGTCAGGCTGCCGACCCCTGCGCGGGCGAGCGCCTCCGCCGCCGCGCCGCCGACGCCGCCGACGCCGAACACCGCGACATGCGCCGATTGCAGGCGGGAAAGACCGTCCGCCCCGAGCAGAAGCGCGGTGCGTGAAAATTCGTGAAGCATAAAAACCTCCCAAAAGATGGATTGGCTGCGGGTTTCCAAGCGCAGCCGTCTGCGTTTATCTGAGTATACCATTTTTCAGTGGGGCAGGCAATAGTCCTCCTCTTGCGGAATTCGCACCATTATGGTATGATTATCACGTGGAACAGGAGGATGAATATGAAGATATCCACCAAAGGGCGATATGCGCTCCGGCTGATGATTGATCTGGCTGAGCACGACCACGGCGAGTATATCCCGCTCAAGGAAATTTCATCCCGTCAGAATGTTTCGGTCAAGTATCTGGAGCAGATCGTCAACCAGCTCAGCCGCGCGGGGCTGCT
>ENA-UPXC01004624-UPXC01004624.1-human-gut-metagenome-genome-assembly--contig:-NODE-4624-length-12257-cov-15.941544_pt1 | contig 12257 bp, 7 predicted proteins | sample MGYA00250047_ERZ773371 | MGnify/ENA primary metagenome ERZ773371 (study PRJEB29103, sample SAMN06111975) | human gut metagenome | biome: human gut; feature: ankylosing spondylitis patient; material... | reverse complement strand
GCCCAACGCCCCCGATCCCGCCGCCGCGCCCATTCCCGTGCCGCAGACCGTCTCGCGTGACGCGCTCGCCGGCATGGGCGGAGCCGCCGCGACCGGTGCCGCCGTGGGCCTTGGTGCCGCAGCCGGCATTGCCACCAATATGGCAAACCCCCGCGCCCCGCAGCGTCCGCTCGCTCAGCTCGTCGACGTTGTAAGCGGTGAGAGCCACAGCATTACCTCCGCGCAGGTAACCATCGGTCGCGAGCGCTCGGTTTCGGACATCGCCCTGCGCGACCCCAACGTGTCGCGCCGCCACGCCCAGCTCACCTTTACCGGCTCGGACTGGTCGATCGAAGACCTCAACTCCACCAACGGCACGCTCGTCAACAACCGCCGCATCACGCGCTGCCCGCTGCGCAACGGCGACCTGTTGACGTTTGGCCTGAGCACCTTTGAATTTAGGGGATAGTCGCTTATGAACATCGATATCGTCCTTTTTGCAGGCCGCATCGTCCTGGTCGCCCTGCTCTATATCTTCCTGTTCGCCGTCATGAAGACCGGCGTGGGGCTCGTGCGCGGCCAGCGTCGCGACTCCGCTATCTGGACGATCGATGTGGACAAGGGCCCGCGCGGTATCCGCGGCATCCACGTAGACATGCTCGGCCCCGTCATCGTCGGTCGCTCGCCATCTTCGGACATCTGCATCAACGAACCGTTCGTCTCGGCCTCGCATGCGCGCTTTTCGCTGCAGGGCCCGGCGCTCATCATCGAGGACCTCAACTCGCTTAACGGCACGCTCGTCAACGGCCGCCAGCTTGTGGAGCCCGCAACGCTGCGCGAGGGCGACGAAGTCCAGATTGGCGACGTGGTCATGAAGGTGAACCGTCGATGATCGACGAGGAGAACAAGTCCGCAACCATGACCGAGGCACCGGCTGCCGCCGTAGCTGCACCGGCCCACGCCGCTCCGGCGGACTCCACACCCGTGGAGCCCGAGGACACCGTGTTCTCCCTGCCTCTTTCGCATGTAACGCATGATATTTCGGATCTCGCCGATAACGAGGGCGAAGAGGATGCCGTAGCGGCGCCCATCGGCGCACATGCTGCGGAACAGCCCACAGCGCCCGAAGCAACCCCGGCGCCGGCTCACTTTGCAGAGCCCGTCGCCGCGGCAATCAACGAGAGCGCTGCGGTGTTTGCGGCACCCGAACCCGCCGCGCCGGCGTTTCCCATAGCCCCGGCATCCGAGGTTGCGCCCGCGTCTACGCCGGCGCCCGAGGCGGGGCCATCCCCCGAGGACGGCCCTGCACCCAAGGCCCCGCAGCCTGCGCCCGCAAGCGAGTCCGATGCCGTGGCCGAGCCCGCCGCCCAGTCGCAAAGCACACCCGCGCCGTCGCACTTTGCGACGCCCGAGCCTATAGACGTCAGCCCGCAAGACGACGAGTCGATCGCCTGCGCGTCCGCAGAGCCCGGCTCCCCGGACACCGGCGATTCCGAATCAAACGCCGAGACCGACACCGTCTCTCCCGGTGACACAGCCGAGATCGACGTTGCCGCCGTTGAGGCCAAGCTCAAAGACCCCGGCTCGACCATGAGCTTTGAGCCCCTGACCGAGGAGCGCATCGAGACCGACTCGACCTATGATGCCGGCACCACCACGCAACTCATGTGGGGCGCCCGCTCTGACGTTGGCTGCGTACGCCCGCACAATGAGGATTCCTACCTGGTGCAGTCGCCGCTCTTTTGCGTATGCGACGGCATGGGCGGTCACGCCGCCGGCGAGGTAGCCTCTTCCATCGCCGTCGAGACTATTGCCAAGACGGCCCCGCAGTCCGCCGACGCAGCACGCCTGGCCGCAGCCGTCGAGGCAGCCAACGCCGCCGTAATCGAGGCGGCCCTGAACGGCCTGGGCAAGCCCGGCATGGGCTGCACAGCCACTTGCGCCTATATCGAAAACGACACGCTCGCCATCGCCCACGTGGGTGACTCTCGCGCCTACCTGCTCCACGAGGGCACGCTCATCCGCGTGACCCGCGACCACTCCTACGTGGAGGAGCTCGTGGACGCCGGCGAGATTACGGCAGACGAGGCTCGCGTCCACCCCAACCGCTCGGTCATCACCCGTGCGCTGGGCTCGGACCCCGCCATGTATGCCGACCACTTTACTCTGCATATCGAGGAAGGCGACCGCCTGATCCTGTGCTCCGACGGCCTTTCGAGCATGATTCCCGATAGCGATATCGAGAACATCGCCACGCAGTCCTCAACCGCGCAAATCTGCGTCGACAACCTAGTGGACGCGGCGCTTGCCGCCGGCGGCCACGACAACGTGACCGTAGTAGTCGTTGACCTGGTTGACGATGGCGTTATGCGCGAGGCGCAACGCGTGCGTCGCCGCAACATTACTATCGCCGCCATCCTGGCCCTCGTCTTTGTGCTGGCAGCCGGCATCTGGGCCTACACGGGTGTCACCGGCTCGTACTACCTGGGTACCTACCAGGGCAATGTCGCCGTCTGGCGCGGCCTGCCCGGCAAGCCGCTCGGACTCACGCTCCACTGGCTCGAGAGCGAAACCAGCATTAAGCTGTCCGACCTGCCCGAAGACACGCAAAACCGCCTCAAGGCGGGCATTCCGCAAACAAGTGTCGACGATGCGCAGGACACGATATCCAAGTACCGCCACCAGATCGACGAGGAGCAGACCCGCCAGGTGATTGACGCGCAAACGATTCGCGACAACACCGATCAGGGATCGACCTCCGAATCAGATTCCGAGAAAACCGCCGAACAGTCCGCCGAGGCCGAAGCCTCCGAAAAGAACTAGAAAGGGAGTGCCGCTTATGAGTCGCCGCAACACCGAGCTGCTCTTGCTCATCGCCTCGGCGTTCCCCGTCATCCTGCTGTATGCGATGTACGTCCTCACCGCGGGCGCTGCTATCTCCTTTGAGACGCTCGCCGTACCGATCGGCCTCTTTGCCGCCTTTGCCGCAGCACATATCGCCGTGCGCATCTTGGCGCCCGGTGCCGACCCCGCCATCCTGCCCATTGTCTTTGTGCTTTCGGGCATCGGCATCACGTTCGTGACGCGTCTCGCCCCCGCTCTCGCCATCTCACAGCTCATCATCCTGTTTGTCTCGGTGGCCCTGATGGTGGGAACGCTCGCGTTGGTTAAGAACCTCGACGTAGTCATGCGCTACAAGTACACCTTTGGCATTATCGGCATCATTCTGTTGATGCTGCCTATCTTTATCGGCACCACGATCTCGGGTTCCAAGCTGTGGATTCGCATCGCGGGCTTTACCATCCAGCCCGGCGAGTTCGCCAAGGTCTTTATCGTGCTGTTCCTGGCCGGGTACCTGGCCGAGAACCGCGAGCTGCTCTCCATCTCCAACCGCAAGATCCTGGGCTTTAAGATCCCTCGCCTGCGACTGTTGCTGCCGCTGTTTGCCGTGTGGGGTGTGTGCCTGCTCGTCGTCGTCTTCGAACGCGACCTGGGTTCGGCCGTGCTGTTCTACACCATCTTCTTGCTGATGCTCTACGTTGCCACGGGGCGCTTTTCGTATGTCGTTATCGGCCTTGCGCTCTTAGCCGTTGGAGCCGTGGGCGCCTACAAGTTCCTGTCGCACGTTCAGGTGCGTTTCCAGGTTTGGGTCGATCCGTTTAAGGACGCCCAGGGCCAGGGCTACCAGATCGTCCAGTCGCTCTTCTCGCTTGCCGATGGCGGTCTGGTCGGTGTTGGCATCGGCAACGGCATGGCCAACAACATCCCTGTCGTCGAGTCCGACTTTATCTTCTCGGCTATCGGCGAGGAGATGGGCCTTTTGGGCGGCGGCGCCGTGCTCATCCTGTTTATGCTCTTTGCCGTTCGCGGCCTCACCACGGCTGCCCGCGCTAAATCCGACCTCGCCGCCTTTAGCGCCACGGGCCTTACGGCCGCCATCAGCTTCCAGGCCTTCTTGATCGTGGGCGGCGTTACCCGCCTGATCCCGCTGACCGGCGTCACCCTGCCCTTTATGAGCCAGGGCGGCTCCTCTCTGCTGGCGAGCTTTATCATCGTCGCGCTCCTGCTGCGCGCCGGTGACGAGGCGACCGGACGCGAGGCCGAGCTTACCGGCACCGGCACCATGGCCGCCATCACCGATGATCAGGTCGCATCTGCCGCCGCCCCGACGGGCACGCGCTTTGCCACCTCGTCTTCCTACGGCAGCGGCAGCCATTCCGTCGGCTCGCGCATGCGCCGTCGCCTGCTCGACACGCCTGAATCCGGTGTGCTCGGCCGCGTTGCGCTCGCCAACCGTCTAACCCGTGCGGTGCTCGCCTTTACGGCGCTGTTCGCCATCCTTATCGGCAACCTCACCTATGTCCAGGTCATTAAGGCCAAGGACTATCAGGACATGCCGACCAACAACCACACCATCGCCCGCTCCAAGTACATCCAGCGCGGCTCCATCATCACGTCCGACGGCGTGACGCTGGCCGAGTCGCTGCAGCAGGAGGACGGCACCTACGTACGCTCCTACCCCAACGGTAACCTGGCAGCGCACGTGGTTGGCTACGTGAGCCAGCAGTATGGCACCACCGCCATCGAGAGCGTCATGAACGACACGCTCACCGGTTCTAAGGACTACTCCAGCTGGAACAACGCCATCGCGTCGCTCGCGGGCCAGACCCAGCCGGGCAACACCGCCAAGCTCACCATCGACTCGCGCATCCAGACGGCGGCCGAGCAGGCACTCAAGGGCTTTAAGGGCGCTGTAGTGGTCATCGACCCGCGTACCGGCGCGGTGCTCGCATGTGCCAGCTCGCCCACCTACGACAACACCAACATCGATGCCCTGCTGCAGACGGGCGGCGGCGAGGACGGCTCCATGTACAATCGCGCCATGGACGCGCTGTACACGCCGGGCTCAACGTTTAAGGTCGTTACGCTTTCCGCGGCACTCGAGACCGGTACCGCCAGCCTTACCAGCACCTACCAGGCGCCCGGCTCCATGGACATCGGCAACGCACCGGTCACCAACTATGCCAACGAGAGCTACGGCACCATCAGCCTGCAGCAGGCCTTTGCCGTGTCCTCCAACGTCGTCTTTGGCCAGGTGGCAAACGAAGTTGGCGCAAACACGCTCGTGCAGTTTGCCAACGCCTTTGGCTACGGCCAAAAGCTCGGCCAGGACCTGACCTCCGCGGCCTCCATCATGGCCGACCCGTCGCTCATGACCGAGTGGGAGACCGCCTGGGCCGGCGCCGGCCAGCCTGTCGGCATGGACCACACGCCCGGCCCGCAGACCACCGTCATGCAAAACGCCGTGATTGCCGCCGCCATCGCTAACAGTGGCGTGGTCATGGACCCGTACTTTGTAGCCCAGGTACTCGCCCCGGACGGAACTGTGGTCAAGACCACGCAGTCCCGCTCGCTGGGTCAGGCCGTCAGCTCCGCCACGGCCGACCAGGTCAAGCAGGCCATGCTCGCCGTCGTCCAGTCCGGTACCGGCACCGATGCCCAGGTCCCCGGCGTCAAGGTCGCCGGCAAGACCGGCTCGGCCGAGATCGGCGGCACCAACGTCAACTCGATGTTCGTTGGCTTTGCACCTTACGATTCACCCACGGTCGCCATCTCGGTGGCCTTGGAGGATTACGACAAACACGACGTCAAGGCGGCCAAGATTGCCGGCATCGTCCTGACCGCAGCGCTCGCCGCACAGGGAGCGTGATGCCCATGATCGAATCGGTCACCCGAGGCGCGCCGCGGCCGAAGAGTTAGCGGCAACGCGCCACACGGCCCCAGCGGCCACATCGTAGGTACTACACACATCGTTGAGCGAATAGTTATGTTAGGAGCAGGAATGGAACAGAGGGTCCTCGGGGGAAGATACCTCCTCAAGGATAAGGTGGGGACAGGCGGCATGGCGACCGTCTTCCGTGCGCAGGACCAGGTCCTCGACCGCACGGTAGCCGTCAAGATCATGCTGCCGCAGTATGCTGGCGACGCAACCTTCGCCGCACGCTTTAAGCAGGAGGCCCAGGCAGCAGCCGGTCTCTCCTCCCCCTATATCGTGGGCGTCTACGATTGGGGCAAGGACGGCGACACCTATTACATCGTCATGGAGTACCTGCGCGGCACCGACCTTAAGAGCGGCATCAAGAGCCACGGCGCCCTCGACCCCAAGAAGGTCGCCCAGATCGGCTCGCAGATCAGCTCCGCGCTTTCGGTCGCCCACAAGCACGAGATCATCCACCGCGACATTAAGCCGCAGAACATCATGGTGCTGCCAGACGGCAACATCAAGGTGATGGACTTTGGCATCGCGCGCGCCAAGAACAGCCACCTCACGCAAGACAACAACGTGCTGGGAACCGCCCACTACGTCAGCCCCGAGCAGACCCGTGGTCAGGACCTCGGCCCCACCTCGGATATCTACTCGCTGGGCGTCGTGATGTACGAGTGCGCCACCGGCCGCGTTCCCTTTGACGGTGACGACGCTATCTCGGTCGCACTCAAGCAGGTCAACGAGCTGCCTATTCCGCCGAGCCAGATCAACTCCGGTGTCGACGCCGACCTTGAGCGCATCATCCTCAAGTGCATGGAGAAGGACCCGGCAAACCGCTTCCAGACCGCCGACGAGCTGCGTCAGGTGCTCAACAGCTACCTGTCGGGCCGTGCCGTCAACATCTCGGAGCCCACGCGCATCATCGGTGCCCCCGGTGAGCTGGGCGCCACCAAGACTCGCGAGCTTTCCGATCAGACGCGCGCCATGGTGCGTCCCGTCTCGGGCGTGAGCGGCCAGAATACCGCCCGTAGCTCGGTTTCGGGCTCCACCGGCTCCTACGAGGTCGAAAAGCCCAAATCCAACAAGAACAAGATCATCGCCGCCGTGGTGGCAGCCGTTGCCGTCATCGGTATCGTGGTGGCCTTTGCCACAGGACTCTTTGGCGGCGAGCAGGTCACCGTGCCCGATGTGCTAGGCAAGGACCAGCAGACTGCCGTCGAGCAGATCAAGGAAGCCGGCCTCGAGGTCGGCACCATCGACCAAAGCTACAACGACGATGTCGACGAGGGCAAGGTCGCCGAGCAGACGCCCAACGGCAACACCAAGAAGGCCAAGGGCACCAAGGTGAACCTGGTAATCTCCAAGGGCCCCAAGCCCTCCGAGAAGGTCGAGGTTCCCCGGCTGGTCGGCCTGACCAAGGACCAGGCAGAAGCCGCGCTGGCAAGCGTTGGCCTGAAGGGCAACGCCTCCGAGGAGGCCAACGAGGCCGATGAGGGCCAGGTCTTTGAGCAGGGCACCGAAGCCGGTAAGGAAGTCGAGAAGGGCACGACCATCTCGTACAAGGTCTCGAGCGGCCCGGATACCACGTCCGTCCCCGACCTGACCGACATGACCGAGGCCCAGGCGCGCAACGCCCTCGATATGGCAGGCTTTGGCGTCGACGTGAGCTACCAGGAGAACGACTCGGTTACCGAGGGCACCGTGATTAGCTGGAACCCCAGCGGCAAGCAGAAGCCTGGCGCCACGATTACCGTCGTCATTGCCAAGAAGTCCGGCAAAGCCAGCGTTCCGGGCAACCTGTACGGCAAGAGCATCTCCGCCGCCGTCACCGCGCTCAACAACGCCGGGTTCTACAACATCGCATTCTGCGATCAGAACGGTAACCCCGTGAGCGGCAACGAAAACGCCACCGTTACGGGCGTCTCCCCCACCGGCAAGCAGTCTACCGACAGCACGATTACGCTGACGGTTGCACTTTCTGGCTCGGGTTCGGGTTCAGGCACGAGCACGGGCGACGATTCCGGTACGACCAACTAGTCGCAACCCAACCGCTCATTACGGCTCTCGCCGCAAACATATTCGCTCACAGGCGCCCGCTTGCTCCCCCAGCAAGCGGGCGCTTCGTTTTTGACATGGCATGAACCAGAAGAGCCCGGTACCGTGACGGTGTACCGGGCTCGATCAATCTCTGGTGTCCCCGGGCGGATTCGAAAACTCCCCCCGCGGGGAAAATGGTGACGCGGGTGTCGACGGCTCGAACCCTGCCCTTAGACCAGAAGAGCCCGGCACCGTAGCGGTACCGGGCTCGGCAAATCTCTGGTGCCCCCGGGCGGATTCGAAAACTCCCCCCCGCGGGGAAATTGGTGACGCGGGTGTCGACGGTCCTAATCCGTCGGCAGCTCCCACAAACCAGAAACGGCGCCGCTCTCGCGACGCCGTTATAATCTTCTGGTGCCCCCGGGCGGATTCGAACCGTCGACACCCGCTTTAGGAGAGCGGTGCTCTATCCCCTGAGCTACGGAGGCATGTTGTACTAGTGTAGCAGATTTACACGTTGTGATGCAGCGTGTAGCCACTCTTCGAAGTTGCGGTGGAACAGCCCTCCGGAAAGTGCGTCCCACTATCCAGGCAAATTCTGGGTCAGACTTTCCCCATGGGACCTCGCTGGGAAACTGTGTCCCAGAATTTCGACTCGAAACGGGACACGGTTTCCCAAACGGGCCCGTTCCGGAAACTACATCCCGCAATCGGCACTCGAACCGGGATGCACTTTCCCGATCGAGCCTCATGGGAAACCGCGTCCCACTTTAGGGGAGCGCTCTTTAATGGCTAGTTGCCTTTGTGGAAAAGGTTCTTGATGACGGAGGGGATGCTCTTGGCGCCCTTGGCCGTCACATCGATAAAGTCGGGCGAACGAACGAGCTTGTCCTCGTCAATGTACTTACGCACCGCGCGAAGCGTTTCCTTGTCATTGCGCGTCGAAAACGTAAAGTGGCCATTCTCTTTGGTAAAGATGGCAAAACGCGTAATCTTCTTGGTGCCGCGCAAAACCTCGGCGGCAATATAGTCGACCTCGTCCCACGGGATTTGGATATAATCCTCGGGATTGCGCTCGTTATAGTACTCAAACGCCTTATTGCCCACCATCACGTTACCGTGACTGGTAAGCCCCATCAGGCAGGTTGCCGGCGTTGCCAGATCGACCGTGCTGTTCTGAGATTGCGCCATACGCGCCTCGCCCTCCAAATAAAACAATCGGACCGCATCCAGTGTACCCACCGGGTGCGGTCCGTTTCAATGGCTCAAAAGCCCTTGCCTAGCAACTCTCGGTCTTAAGCCGAAGCGTGCTTACATGAAGCCGCAGACGCGACCGATGATGCCGACGGCGAAGAGAGCCAGGATGATGACGATCGGGCTGACCTTCTTCTTGAGGAGTTTGCAGACCAGAAGGGTCAGGCACACGGCGGCAAGGCCGGGGATGAGCTGATCGAGGTTGGCCTGAAGCGTGGTGACCTTCACCGGGTCGAGTGCGTTGGCACCGACAGAGCTGTACATCGTCAATGCCTGCTTGATGCCCTCAGAACCGGCGGGCAGGTTGGCCCAGTCGATATAGGCGCCAGCGGACTGCGTGACCTTGGAGACGACCGGGGTGAAGGAGATGGACACCCAGCGCTCGACCAGGGCGCCGATGATGAACATACCCAGGATGGAAGCACCCTCGGTGACCTTGCCCATCAGACCGCCGGAGAGGTCCTTGGCGATGGAGGAGCCGACCTTGTAGCCAAACTCCTGCGTGTACCACAGGAAGGCGTAACGGATGATGTTCCACGCGAAGAAGAACAGCAGCGGACCGGCGATGCTGCCGGACAGGGCCAGGGAAGCGCCCAGTGCACCCAGAATCGGGCGAAGGGTGAACCAGAAGGCGGGGTCGCCGACGCCGGCGAGCGGGCCCATCATACCGACCTTGACGCCCTGAATGGCGACGTCGTCAATCGGAGCACCGTTGGCGCGCTCCTCCTCGAGGGCGAGGGTAACGCCAATGACGGGGGCGGAAACATAGGGGTGGGTGTTATAGAACTCCAGGTGGCGCTTAAGAGCGGCAATCTGGTCATCCTTGCTGGTGTAGAGCTTCTTGATCGCAGGGATCATTGCGAAGCACCAGCCGCCGTTCTGCATACGCTCGTAGTTCCACGAGCCCTGAAGGAACTGATGACGGAAGCAAACCTTCTTACGGTCAGCCTTGGTGAGCTGAATCTTGTTCTCTGCCATATGTATCACTCCCCTCCTACTCGTAATCGTTCAGAATGTCGCCGAGCGGGTCACCGGAGCCACCGCCCATGCCGCCACCCTGCTTGGCCAGATCCTTAAGGCCAAGGTAGATGAGGGCAAGGGAGATGCCGATGAGGCCAAGGGCGATCAGCGTGAGCTGAGGGATGGCAGCAAGGACAAAGCCGAGGATGAAGAACGGCCAGGTCTCCTTGGTGGCCATCATGTTGATGACCATGGCGTAACCGACGGAAGCGACCATGCCGCCGCCGACAGCCATGCCGCCGGACAGCCAATCGGGCATAGCGTTAAGCGCGTTGGTAACGGCCTCGGCCGGGATGATGCACAGAAGTACTGCCGGGATGGCGATACGAACACCCTGCATGAGGATGCCGGCGTACTGCCAACGCTCGATGCCGGCGAAGTCGCCCTTCTCGGCGCAGGCGTCCATGGCGTGAACCATAGCGGTAGCCAGGGTACGGCAGATCATGGTCAGGAACAGACCAGCGACCGACAGCGGGACGGCGACGGCGATGGCGGCGGTAACGGCCTTGGCCGAATCGGTGGCGCCACCGTTGAGGGCGAGCACCATGATGATCGAAGAAGCGACCGAGGCCAGAGCGGCGTCAGGCGCGACGGCGGCGCCGACGTTAGCCCAGCCAAGGGCCATCATCTGGAGCGAACCGCCCAGGAGGATGCCCTCCTGAAGGTGACCGGTTACGAGACCGATAAGCGTGCATGCCACGAGCGGCTGATGGAACTGGAACTCATCCAGAATGCCTTCCATACCGGCAAGCAACGCGACAATCGCAACAAGCAGAATAGTGATTGCAGACATGTATCGGACCCTCCTTTACTATGCTTGAGCGGCCAGTTCGGCCTTAGCTTTCTTCAACATGGCGTCGAGATCCTCGGAGGAATCCGAAGGAACCTTGCGGACCTCGAACTTGACGCCCTTGGCCTTGAGAGCCTCGATGGTCTTGACATCGTCATCGCCCATAGCGACAGCGTTAGTGACGACGACCTTGCCCTTGGAGTGGGCCATGGAACCGATGTTGGCTTCCTTGATGTCGACGCCGGCCTCGATGGCCCTGAGCAGATCCTGCGGGTTCTCGAACAGCAGCATCGCCTTGGTGTCGCCAAAGCGCGTGTCCTTGACGACCTCGGCCATCTTCTTGATAGGCACGACGTTGGCGTGGACTCCCGGAGGGGCAGCCTGCTCGATCATGGTCTTGCGGAGCTCGTCGTGAGCAACGCCGTCGGAGACCACGATGATGCGGTTGGGGTTGATCTGCTTGGTCCACGTGGTGGCCACCTGACCATGCAGCAGGCGCGTGTCGATACGGACGTGGGCGATCTTGATGTGCCCGTCGCCGATCACCGTTCCCGGAGGAATGGCACCCGCAGGAGCAGCGGCGGCCGCAGCCGGCTTCTTCTCCTCGGGCTCCAGAGACTCGGGCTTGACGCGCACGCCGGCCTTAGCCTCAGTCACGAGATGTTTTGCGATCGCATGTGCAGTGTTCTTTGCGTCAAAGCGCTGCGAATATGCCTCGATGAGCATAGGCAGGTTGACACCGGTGACGATAGCCCAGGAATCGTGGCCCTCGATGAGCCCGCTGATCTGGTTGAACGGCGTGCCGCCCCACAGATCAACGAGGAAGAGCACCTGCTCCTGGTCCTCGAAGGAAGCGATTGCCTCCTCGACCTTGGCACGGAAGTCGTCGGGGCCCATGCTCGGCTCGAGCGAGACCACGGCAACAGACGGCTGATCGCCAAAGACCATCGAGCCCGTCTGCTTGATTCCAGCCGCCAAGTCACCATGGCTAGCAAGAACAATACTTACCATCACATAACCTCCTTTTTGTCTACGTAATTCCTACACGACAGTTATGGAGTATAGCTGCAAATACAGCAGAATTGTTTGAAAAACTGCAAAAGGTAGCATTATTTGTTTAAACTTCTTGTTTTGTTACAAGCTGATTACATTCCAGTATTTTGGCTGATTTGCTGCTGAGGATTGATAGCTGATCTATTTACATGACCGAATTGAGCACGCTGTTCATTATTGCCGGTTTTAAACAGACACAAATGTGCTCGGGTTGAGGCTATTTCGTTTAAACAGATGGTGCTTGACTAATGGTAAGGAATATGCTCTAGGAAAGTAGTCGTTGGGTGTTCCTATAGTTTTGTCAACCTTCGACGCTACTCCCGGTAGGGCACCCGGTCGCGCATCACGGCGTATATC
>ENA-UPXC01004622-UPXC01004622.1-human-gut-metagenome-genome-assembly--contig:-NODE-4622-length-12259-cov-6.082827_pt1 | contig 12259 bp, 13 predicted proteins | sample MGYA00250047_ERZ773371 | MGnify/ENA primary metagenome ERZ773371 (study PRJEB29103, sample SAMN06111975) | human gut metagenome | biome: human gut; feature: ankylosing spondylitis patient; material... | reverse complement strand
AAATGCAAATGATGGTAAACTTTCTGCAATTTTTGGAAATACACTTTCCGTCACTCCTGTTAATAGTGATTCTTCGTAATTGAGATTATTTACAATACCTTGAATTGTGGCATTTGAAGCAGTAAATCCTATATCTGTTACACTTGTATACTTTATTCCGGCAGCGTCAGATATTTTTTTAATTAATATCATAGACGGAACAGCAAACTTTTCGTTTGTGTAGCTGTCTTTTAAGTTAAATGCTGTAAGATTTCCGTGTGAACTCCATACATCACGAAGTGACGAGTAAAATCTAATCATATAAAGGAATGTATATTTTTCCTGTCTATATATCCAATACCACTGATAATCTGGTACGGGACTTCTTACGATATGTTCATCACTCAACAGTTGGTCGTTCCAACCGTCACCGCTTAATTTGTCATATTTAAAACCGACTTCACAGTTACAGGCAAGTGTTCCATTCCATTCACAATATCTTTGAAACCATGCATTAAATCCTATTGCATAAGAATCTTTGAAAGTTTTTGTAAAAGGTGTACCTGTAACTTTACACAAACCCTCAAAACAATCTCGGTTTCTGTTTTTCTGATAACCTTCTATTCCGTAATTCCATATTTTTGTAGGGCCTTTTTGGTGATAGTACAATGCAGACCCTAAAAAATTATCGTTTATAAAACTGTCAATGTATTTTTTATAAATCTTGTTTTCGTCAAGGTATGGTTGTCTTCCACACGCTCCATACCGCCAACAATCAATATGGTTATTGGTATAATTTTTTGAAACATTAAAAACGAAATTGTTTTTATTCATCTCCTCTGTGTACCAGTTGTAATACAAATCAATCCCGTTTGCGTTAGCACTCCAAGCATGAAGGTCTTTTTCCCTAAATTGATAATCACTCCATGAACTTGTCGGGTCTCCGCCTAAAGACTTTATGTATTCTGCAATTTCTTCTTTTTCTGCAACAGTCCATGCACTTCCTACTGCTTCGTCTTTTGCCTGTGTTCGCATATATTCTGTAAATGTTGTAGTAATTAACTCTTTTTGTTTTTCAGTCATGTTTGGGAAGAATCCAAATCCAAATTGACCTAAAGACCACGCATCTGGGTTTACCATAGGAAAAACATGTATGCACGTATCAACCGATAAAATGTCTTCCCATAAATTCACACCGTAGTACGAATCTTGGTTTAGTATTAATGTTTCTAACTGAGATAATGCAATACTTGCAGTATTTTCATTACCATGTCCACCATTAAACACAAATAAATGTTTATTTGCATTTTCTGCACCATATTCTAAAACATTTAAGTTCAAACCTAACACGGAATTTCCAATGCATTTGTGTCTTACTTTTGGATATTTAAGAATTAATGAATTAATATCTTTTTCCAAATCCATGTATGTATAACTTCTTATTTTTCTTGGAAATAATGTGCTTTCAACAATAGGCTCAACTTCCTTTATCGTCTGAGAAATATTGTATGTATTTCCAGAGCAGTTATTCTCTGATAAGAATTTTACTTTTTCTAATAACCAATCATTATTTGATTCATGGAAATTTGTATATGGAAAATTTTGAAATGGCATATATATTACTCCTTTCTAGTAAACTCTAATTAAAAAATCTTTTGCAAATTTATCAGCAACGTATTCATAGAAAGAAAAATTCCTAACTTCTCTCTCTGATTCAAGCATTCGTTGAGAGGTTGTTACCCCAATATTTCCATGCGCTCTTATTTCAAATTCATCTATGTTTTCTTCACTTTCCAACAAATCTGGAGTCCTAATATCCATTGTATTCGGACTTTCCGTTGTTGTTAAGTTTGGAGTTCTTGTTACTGTACTTGCAGGACTATAGTCACTTGAATTAAAAGCAGAAACTTCATTTTCAGACTTATCTGTTCCATTTTCTTCTGTTGTAATACTTCCGCTTCTTTCAAATTTTTCTGTTCCAGATTTTGTATTTTTTGTTTTTAATTTTCTAGTTGACTGTTCTTTTCTGTCATAGTTTTCTATTGGTTCATATTCCAGAATAGTGGTTTTCCATATTCCGTCAAAATCATATTTTCTTTCTATACTCCAATACTTTATTGATTCCTTTAGCAATAAAGGGTCTTGATAATAACATTCTAACTGTCCATATTTTCTGAAAATACAATAAATTACAGTTTCTTTGTCAACACCCTCTGGAAGTTGCAAGTGTTCAAAAATTGTCCTGTCGTAATTGTAAAGACCCCATAGTGTCAAGTAGCCGTTCATCGTTAAACCTCCATTCCACATCGAAAGAATCTGTTGAAAACATCTTATTTGCTTTTTCACAACATTCTTTTAAATGTTCCAGCCAAAGTGCTGACCTAGACATTGTTTCTACATCATTTTTATGTACCTCATCATCAGTAAGTCTTTCCTTTTTTTCTGTTGCAACAGGTATTCCAATATCCCTGTCAAAATCTTCCATAATCTTTCTCATGGACTGCAATATTTCATTTACAATGAATGTATCTTTTGGTTTTTCATTAAACCATTTAGGCTCTGCTGATAACTTAGCAGTAACAAGTGGGCTTCCAGAATATACTTTGTCATATGCTTTTTTTATTTCTTCTACATCTTTGTTACCGTCGATAGTAGTGAAAATCTTACTAACCATAGAATTTATATAAGAAGCTGAAATACCTTGTGACGCTTGAGAAAGCAGTTCTGAATATTTTTGTATAGTATCAAAACAACCGAAATAATCTGGTTGAAGTTTAAAAATAATACAATCCGTATCAATTTTTCTTTTTGTGTAGTTTACAAACTGATTGTTTATAATTGCATAAACAGGATTGTAGTACAAATCTACACCTTCAAAACCACACCACTGTGCAATAATTCCGTACTTTCTATCATAAAATACAGATACATATCCAGCTAAGTATAGATTATATAGAAAATAATCTCTGCATATGGTATCTGGAAGTTTAAATTTAAAAACAGACATTGCCCTTTGTGTTAAAAGCCTTGTGTAATATTCACTTGTTGCGTTATTCCATGTATGCACACTAGACGGGAAGAAATTACCATTGTAGTTTGATATTTGTGTGTACAATGCAGGACTTAAATTATTCAATATATACACCCCCGTTCAACATGGAATTTACATTTTCTTTTTCCTCTTCTGTTCCACTTATATTTATACTAGCATTATCCGTCATTACGAAATGTCCACAGTCTGAAATTCTTTTTATTTTACAAGACGGCACACCGTATATGTTAGCGTGGTTTTCACTGTTTTCAGACACTTCATGTTTTAATTTTTCTACTGTAAATGTAAATGCACCCTGTGGGTATGATGTTGTATTTGTTCCACCTCTTACGGAAACAGTACTTCCGCCTGCAATTGAACCCATGGCATTTATAGAATTTTGTATTGCACCCGTAACATTATTACCAATCACAGATAAACCTGCACCTATAGCACTTGTAATAGCACCTAGCACCCCTGGCGAATTTGACTTAGCTAGTGGAATTTGCCCACCACATGGAATCTGAAATACACCAATTTCATAGTCTCCACAGAAAACGTCAAACGTTGCGGTACAAGTATTTATATCTATTTCACCATTTATAGATATATCTTTATTTTTTTCTAAAACTTTTGCAGGAACTTGAACTTTTCCACCTATTCCTGCATTGAAATAGTATTCTGAATATGGTTCAAAATCTCTGAATGATGTAAAATCAGAATTTGTCTTTAGTGTTTTATTAAAAGTAATTGAATTATCTAAAAAAGGTTTTCCTGTTACCTCAGTGGTTGTGTAACCTACTGCTATTAATGCAGGTGTAGTATTTGTATACGCACCTGCACACCATGATAGAGAACAGATAAACTGCCATGGGTCTAATATATCACGCAACAATGCTTCTGATAATTTAGTCTCCTGCCATGATGTTTTATACATTTCGTGCAGTATAGACCTTATCTGTGATGTTGAAACTTGATATAATGTTATTCCCTGCCCCGTTAATGGTGCTTGAAAATTTGCAACTCCCAAAATAAATGTTCCTGCATAATCAAACATAGCTTCTGTACTTAATGTTTCAACAGTAGACATTTCAATCGGAACTGATAATGTATCTACTATAAATTCATTTCCATTACTCGCTCTTAATGTATAACACTCTGAATTGACTATTTCATTTTTATATGTTGCCAAAACGTCTACAGTGAAAGACATTTCCCAAATGTTACTTGTCCTACTTGTAACATTACTTAAAAAGTAATATCTTCCATTAAAAAAGCAATAATTCCAATTTAATGCATTGTTATTTTCAACTACAAAAGTAGGATTCAGTATGCTAGTTCGTTCTTTTAGTACAACATCAATCGTAGTTCCGTTTGACGGTACTGCTGTAGAATTTTTCTTTTTCGTAAAACTGTAAAATGTAACTTCCATAATACTCCATTCTTAATGTTTCACGTGAAACATATAATTCTTAATGTTTCACGTGAAACATATTTCTATTCTAATGTGAATACAATAGCTTTTTCGGTAAAGTCATTATAGTACCTGTCATTAAAGTTTACAAATGTATTTGTATATCCACCTTTAGGATTATAAGGTGTACTTCCACCTGTTTGATGAATTGTTGTATAGCCTGCCGCATCTTCATCGAATAAACAAGCTAATACTTTTGTATTAGTAACTGCTTTCGATTTATATGCTCCGGTATTATCCATGTATCCTGCTGTTACTTTTATAGACATTCTGTCAGCTTCGTTAATACTCTGCCAGTAATTTACTTCTTCCATGTTTTCCTCTTTTAAATATCCATCGTGGAAAACGTCTGCAAGAACTTCGGTTCTGGCTTTTTCAATAAACGGCGAATACATATACATCCTAGCACGAGTTGACGGTGTATGTCTTGTAATTTCTTTTCCTGTAACTTGTACCTGAAAAAGTTTAGAACGCTCTGACATTAATTTCATATAGATTTTTAATGTTGCTACAAAAAATTTAAGAAAACCAGGGAAATTTTCTGGTCTGAAAACATCTGTTGCGGTTAGTGACGTTCCTTTTTCTGTATTGTATAAAGTGAGAACCTTAACGTACCCTGTTGTACTTCCTGCAATTACACCACCGATTAAATTAGTTAATGTTGCTCTTGCTAAAGATTCATGTGCCTGCTCTCTTTCATCCGCTTTATTCTGGATGATACCGCCAACAAATCGTGCAAAATCTTGGGGATTTGAAAATGCCACATCTAACTGTCTAGAGAACATTGTCCAACCCTGTGAATATGTTGTTTGTCCATAGAAGTTAGTCTGTAAGATATTTGGTTTCATTACCTTATACATATCAACCGATTGTCCGTCTTCAAGTTTGTATTCTTCATTTTCAATAAATCCCGTATCTGCATAGCTTATTTTTCTTACAGCATTACCCCACGCTTCCTCGCTACGTTCAAGATTTTTGAACTTACGCTCATATGGACGAATAGAAACAATAGAACGCTGAGACAAAACCTGTCCTAGTGCCTGTAATGTCTGTTCCGGTGCTGTTTTCAGTGCAGTCTGTGCAACAGAAATAAAACTGGATGTATCAACCACTGTGGCAGGTGATAACTTCGCCTGTGATAAAACAGAATTTAAAATAACGCTAATATCCGATACACTTAAACCAATGTCTGCCATTTACTTCACCTCCTTATTGTTTGCACCTAAAATACCTGATACAACGCTTTCCATAGTATTCGGCATAGAATTATATCCGAATAAAACAGAACTTTCCTGTGCTTGTTTTGCTCTCATTAATGCTTCTCCTAGTATATCTCCCTGTGGTAAAATAGGTGTATATCCATTATTCTGCACCTGTGGCATTGTCTGCTGTACCTGTGGTACTGTCTGCTGTACCTGTGGTACTGTCTGCTGTACCTGTGGTACTGTCTGCTGTACCTGTGGCATTGTCTGCTGTACCTGTGGTACTGTCTGCTGTATCTGTGGTACTGTCTGCTGTACCTGTGCAAAATTACTAATCTGTGTTGCCGTAAATCCTGCCTGTGCTAATGCTACAATTTCATTTACTGTCATTTAACCATTTCTCCTTTATCTCACTTTTATTAAGATACACTTTCTCGTCTTTATTTTCTCCGCCTGTATACAAATACGGTTTACGGTAAAATTTCACTTTACTTTCTTCTTCTTCCACATATATAGGCATGCCGTCTTCATCAATTTCAATAATATCAAAATAATCTAAGTCTGGATGTCCGCCATATTCTTCAACATTAATTGCAAGATATTTACTCTCTGGTTGTGTAGGGAAAACAACTTCAAATTTCTGTGGAAGTGATTTACCTAAAATCGGAAATTTTGCGGTTTTTTCTGCTCCTGCTGGATAAAATTGTGTACCTTTAATTGGATTTGGTGTGTTACCTCTATATGTCATTTGTTTCACACCGCTGTGCTCGCTTGAAAGAATTACAATATGGTTCGTTGAGTTATTTATTAAGTATGGTAATGCTGACATTACTTCACCGCCTTACAATATTTTTTAAATGTTTCTCGTGTGCCATTAAACCAATTAGTATCTTGTGGTTTACTTGTGTACTGCCACATTGCGTAGAATGGATATACACCAGTATTCGGTTTTCTACTACTGTACTTTGCAATCCATAATCCGTAATCACCCTGTAAAAGTTTCTTCATAAAATTATGATGTCTTGTTACATAATTTTCATTTGCATAAAACAGTGGTTTCACACCTGTATGCTTATAAACATATTCCAGCCAACGCAAAGCCCAGTCAATTCCATATGCTTCTGCTGTTCCCTCCCAGTCTAATGCGTATATGCAATTCCCTGCATGATGACCGACTTTAGACAAGAACCATTTTGCCTCTTCCTCTGGTGTATTGTTTTCAGGTCTGGCATAATGATAGAATCCGTACAATTTATTCTTATCCGGAATTCCATCTGAACTTCCATGAATCATATCATACTGCCTGTCACAATACGGATTATAATATGTCATCCCTTCAGTGGCTTTAATTATGTAAAAATCCCAACATTCTGCATTAAAACTTGTCCCGTTATGACTAGAAATATCAATTCCTTTTAACATCTTCTATCCTCCTAACTTGTCCGACAGCCGTGCAATTACACTTGTTAAAGCATTAATTGCAGTTGCAAACTCTTTGGATTCCTGCTTGTGCATTTCCTGCTCTCTGTAATATAGCCAGAACATAACACAACATGACACAATAGGAAATCCATTTTCAGAAATAAACTGTGATATCACTGTAGTTAATTCACCCACTTTTTTCACTTCCTTTCTTATGTTTCACATGAAACATTTCACAAACTAGAGTTCCGCCGAACTAACATAAGGATTCCGTCCTTTGCGTATATGTCTTTGTGAAATGTTTCATGTGAAACATTTAATATATTGTGATTATACACCATTAGCAATATTTTGTAAAGTGGTTTTTGACAGAAAAGTTCTTAAATTTTATTTTTCTGTCGATATATTGTGGTTTAAGTAATCTTATTTCGTTTGCTAAAGCCATTTCATCCTGCTTATTATCCTCGTAATCAGTCCGTCCAGTAGTATTTTCTGTTATGTAATATTCATTTCGTGACTTGTGTCTCCATACAGCAAATTTTGAGCAAGTAAATTTTAGCTTATATTCCTTTAAGTTTTGCTTATTTATATCATTAAATTCATCGTAAGAAAACTTATTGTACAGCGCCATATCATAAAACTTTGTCCCTTTAGTTAATTTGTATAAAGCAGTCTTAGATTTCTCTTCAATAAACTCTGCGTTTTCCATAAGCATTAAAAACAAATCTCTATCTGGATTCCTATAAAATTTTTTCTCCGTTCTATTCATTGTTTCTATTACTTCTGTAAGTTCAAGGGTTTCTAAAATTGGACTTGCAATGCTGTTCGCATTTCCTAATAAAAATACTTCTATTGGTTTATTCCCTTTTAATTCCCTATTACGGTTAATTGTTTCATACATGTTAAAAAAAGCGTCAGATTCTTCTGTCAACATTCTAACATGTCTTTCTGGATTAAATTCATCAAAAATTATTCTTTCACATTTTGGATATTCAAAACCTCTCATAGTTGCAACGGTAGACAATGCTAACATTAAACCATATTTTTTTATGGTTTCTTTCCCGTCTTTCTTTACGATAGAATATATACCATCATCGATTCTTTCCAGTTCAAAACCATATTCTGGGTTATCACTGTTTAGTGCTTCAAAAGGGGATAAAGATGTATCTACCATTTTCTTTGCAATTCTTTCACATTCTTTCTGTGTTCTTCTCATGTAGATAAATTCAATCCCTTTATCTGCGCTATCTTTTATTGTAGTATAAGTTTTACCACCGCCACGATTACCCAAAATAAAATTAAATGTTAGTAATTTTTTTCTTATATCATCCAGACATAAATACATAAAAAATAAGAGGTGGTTCCCCACCTCTCCTCCTTTCTCAATTACGCCAACATAAAGTTTGTTGCCGTTCCTCTACCTGCTTTAATTTCTGTAAACTGGATTTCAATACCTTCTCCAATCTCTACTTCTGTAAACATATTTGACATTTCTGTAAGTCTTCTTGCAATTACAACAGATTCTCCTGAATAAATCTTGTCCCCAACTTTCATTACACATACTGTTTTATTTCCTTTTAATTCCCCTGTAGAGTAGTCAATGTCTTCAACCTCTGTTACTGCAAATCCTGTCAAAATTCCGCTTACTGATTCTTTTGCTGCGTCTTTAAATCCTTTGCCTGCCTGCGCATTGAAAATGTCTTTCTTAGTTAATCCCATATTAATTTTTTCCATTGTTTGTATCTCCTTTTCTTATGTTTATTATGTATTTATTATAACCTTTTTTTACACATTTGTCAACAACTTTCAACAAAGTTTTCATACATTTTATTAAGTAATATTTTTTCTAACACTTCATTCGTATAACCTAAAGTGTATGTGCTATCTGTTACAGCAACATTACTTCCTGTTAGGAATGTAATTCCGTTCATTGTTATGTAATGTGCAATTGTATTGTTGTAATAATGTGTTGTACCTCCTGCTACTTTAAATACAAAACCTCTTTTAAAGTTTTCAATTTTTTTTAATTCTTTTCCACCCTCTTGTTTATTTACGCCGGATACCGTTATCTTTAGTTTTCCGTTTTGCTCATATGCATACTTCTTTGCACCTAATGTAATAAATCTGTCAAAACAATCTTCCTTATCATGTTCAAATATTCCTAAATGATATCTATTACCGTTAAAGTCAACATAAGCACCTTTTTCTTCTGCTAATTGCTTTACCTGTTCATTAAGTTCATCTAATACATTTTCTTCTACTCCAACAGCATAATCGCTATCAGTATCACAATAAATTGTATTATCTCCCAAAACTCTTATCATCTTTTGCAGATGTTCCCTTGCTTGTGCTGTTACCCACACACCCCATTGAAATGGCAAGAAACTATTCCTGTTTTTGTAGAAAATGGACAGTGAATTTTCAATGTCAAGTTCTTGCTTACTCCAAATACCTGTTGGTATGTCTATTAAAACTTCCTGTCTTACCGGGTCTGTACAAGCCATTCCGAATATGGCATTTAAAAGATTTTTTGATTTCATATATAAGTATGGATTTTTCTTTTTTAAAGTTGTTTTATTAAAATAAAACTCCATAATGCAGTCTTTTAATTCTTTTGGTAGTTCTCCCCTTTCTGCTATATTAAAATCACTTACAGCAACTCTTTTCCATGTGTACTGTTCTTTAATTATATTCCAATCTAATTCTGTAATAGTAGTGGATATAATATCAGCACTTATTACACGACCATTAAACAAAACTTGTCCGCTATGCTTCCAACATTTGTGATAAGATATATAAGGTATCGGAATTTCCTTATCATTTCTCAGCTCCAATCCCTCAAAATGAACCCTAAACAAACAACAATACTTATTGATATAATAATCAAACTTGTCTTTTACTTTTATTGGTGTGAATCTTGTCATAGGAAAATAACAGCACATCATTACAAAGGGATATGCAGAACGTATGTCAAAACCTTTTACATCATGCATTATACATCCGATATGCAATCTATTTCCATGCGTGTTTCCACCTCTCATAGCTTCTTTTAATAATGTGTATGTTTTCTTATTTAAAGAAGACTTGAGAAACAATTCCCTATTCTTTTTATTTTTTCTCATTGCACTCCTGCAATATCGTCTAACGTAGCCCGTAGACGTTACTGGAATAGTTTCCATGTTATCCTCCTCAAATTTTTCTTCAAGTGCCGTTTTAAAAGAATATACATCATTATAACAATATGCATATTCCATGTCAGTCAACTTTGTGTTAGGATATCTTATTACGCTATAGTCAAAATCTCCTTTCAGTTTTTTAAGTTCTGCTGTTTTACTGTTCTCCACAAATTTTTCCAAGGACATATTGGTTAGATAATATGCACATCTAAATTCAACATTATCTGATACAGCTTTTATTACTTTATGTGAATCTATTGCAAATACACTATCCCAGTTAAAAAAGTCTTTAATGAATTGAAATTCAAACGATAAAAAGAAAACATAAAATACTACAATTCCATTTTTATTAAATTTCTTTACATTGTTTATAAACTCAATAAAATCTAACCATGTTCTTCCACATACAGCTTTTCCGTTATAATATAACATAAATATATACATAAAAGCTAACTCTTTATTGTATGTAGTAGTTTCAATATCAAAAGTATTTATTTCATTATAATATTTCTTTCTTTTCGTTATATCACTTTTAATTACATAATCATCTACAGATAAATCATTAACCTCATAAAATTTTGTCATTCCTATCTGTGGATGGTTAAATCTAATCATTATAACACCTCTACATCAAATTCTTCTTCTAGTTCTGTAAATGTTCTTATTGTCCCATCTGCATATTTCTTTAATGCTTCTTTAAATTCTTCATAATTTCTTCTATCTGTTGTTTCATCAACCGTAACAGCTTTATCATATAACTCTAAAAGTTTATCACTACTAGCATACTTACTAGCGTTTTTAAATTCTTCGCTTGATATAAAATCCCAAAATTCTTTTTCATCGCTTATTACAAGGCTTTCCTTTCCGTTTTGTAAATCTCTTCTATTTCTAAAAAACTCTACTCTTCTTTTTTCTAATGCTTTAATACCTCTAATTGTAGATGTTTCAGCATTAAGAAACGCTTGTAACTCTTCTAGGTCGCTTCTTAATCGCTCCAAATTTGCAGATTTCATTAAACCCTCATTAAACCTCTTAACATTCTCGCCTCTTGTTTTAGATATGTAACGTTGTGCCATTGTATATGCATTTCTTTCATATCCTTTTCGTTCAAGTTGCCTTAAACGTTCATTTGCTCTTTTCGCCAAAGACTTACGCAAATTGCGTAAGTCCTCTATATTATAGTATCTTCCTCTCAAATCAATCTTTGGTATTTCAATCATTTATCTTTCCCCTAGTATCTTATATCCGTTCTCTGTATTAAGTATCACAGGTTTTACGTCTTCACCAACTGTTGCTTTAAAATATTGTCTTGCATAATATCTTGTGGTGAAATAAAATTCCCCATTTATTACCTTAATTTTACCAATTTTTATTAACTTGTCAATGTCTAATTTTTTCAATATTTGTTCCTCCCAAAGTCATAAGCTATCCAACAAATGAGTGCTATTGTTATGAAAGTTCCCATAATATCACCCATTTCTTACCAAATTTTAATACATCCATGTCACCGTATACAATTAGTAGTTCCTGCAATTCTCCATAGTCTATTACTTTCTTTCCCTCTGGTGTTCTTACTTCTAGTGTAATTTTCGTTGTTGCGTTCCACATTTCATTTGCTATTGCTAATTTTCTAAAGTTCATCTTTTGTACTCCTTTTCTATAGTTTTACTTTAATATCAATAGACTCACAGTCATCTAACGTCATTTCACTTATATTTCCTTTCCATGTTTCACATAGACATCAATACTTTCACCGTCTTCTAACTGCACATCATACCAATAGTGCTTGTTATCACCGCTAATGCCTAAACATTCAATGTCAGTAATGTGCTCATTAAATTCCAAATCGCATACGTCGTAATAATCTAATACCTCAGATCGGAAGAGCGTCGTGTAGGGAAAGAGTGTAGATCTCGGTGGTCGCCGTATCATTAAAAAAGGCAAAAAAATAAAATATGATGGTAGCTGCAGCACC
>ENA-UPXC01004610-UPXC01004610.1-human-gut-metagenome-genome-assembly--contig:-NODE-4610-length-12295-cov-3.311262_pt1 | contig 12295 bp, 13 predicted proteins | sample MGYA00250047_ERZ773371 | MGnify/ENA primary metagenome ERZ773371 (study PRJEB29103, sample SAMN06111975) | human gut metagenome | biome: human gut; feature: ankylosing spondylitis patient; material... | reverse complement strand
GCAGAAGACGGCATACGAGATTGTTGACTGTGACTGGAGTTCAGACGTGTGCTCTTCCGATCTTTTGCCTTTTCCACAGTGCGGGACCCATGCCGATGGAAAACTCATTGACCTGCACGCCGCAGAACTTCGCAGCCAGAAAATGTCCCAACTCGTGCACGGCAATTAAAATTCCAAAAATCAGAATTGCTGCAAGGATATAGACAATGCTCATGCATGACTCCTTGAATACGCGGATTTCAAGGCAGCTCGTGCCTCCCTGTCCGCTGTCAGAATATCCTCCAAAGAGGGGCTTTGCACCGTAGGAACCATCGCCCTGACCTCAGCCACCAAATCGGAAATATCGTAAAAGCCGATTTTTTGCTCAAGGAACAGGCGAACAGCCTCCTCATTGGCGCCATTCAAAATCGCGCAGGCTGTACCGCCCTGTTCCGCCGCTTCCTCTGCCAGACGAAGACACGGAAACACCTCCCTGTCCGGCTCCATGAAGGTCAGCGGCGGGCTGTTCAGCAAATCCAGCGGCGGCGCCGGATTTTCTCCCCGCTTCGGATAGGTCATAGCATAACGAATCGGCAAACGCATATCCGGCGTCCCCAACTGCGCCAAAACCACTCCGTCACAAAATTCAACCATGGAGTGAACAATGCTCTGCGGATGCACCACAACGGAGACCTGACGCAAGGGCAGGCGGTACAGCCGCATGGCCTCAATGACCTCCAGCCCCTTATTCATCAATGTGGCGCAATCAACGGTGATTTTCGGCCCCATGGTCCAATTCGGATGCCGCAGAGCATCCTCACGGGTCTTTACTGCCGCTTCCTCCCGCTTCATGCCCCGGAACGGTCCGCCGGAGCAGGTCAATATCAGCCGCTTGATCTCACTGCGCTCCGCGCAGCCCTGCAAGCACTGAAAAATAGCGGAATGCTCGCTGTCCACCGGCACGATTTCCGCGCCGCAGCGCTCCGCCTCATCCATAACCAGCTCTCCGGCACAAACCAGTGTCTCCTTATTTGCCAGCGCGATACGCTTTCCCGCATGAATTGCCGCCAGCGTTGGCTTCAGACCCACAACGCCCACCACTGCGGTCACGACCGTGTCCGCCTCCGGCAGTGCGGCAGCCTCAGATAGCGCCTCCAAGCCGCCCCGTACCTTGATGTCAGTATCCGCCAGGCGCATAGTTAGCTCTCTTGACGCGCCTTCGTCTGTCATTACCGCCAGCTTTGGGCGAAATTTCCGGCACTGCGCCTCCATTCGCTCCACATTGGTATTAGCGGTCAGGGCCGCAACGCGCAGGCCGAGCTGTTCCGCTACATCCAGACTTTGACGTCCAATGGAGCCGGTGGAGCCGAGTATTGTAATCGTATTTGTCATAGCTTATCCCCTATGCCTTACAGTCCGCCCGCGCAAACAAACAGATAGAGCCACGGAGCAATAAACAGCGTGGAATCAAAGCGATCCAGCATTCCGCCGTGGGTCAAAAACAGGTGGCTGAAATCCTTGATACCGGCCTCGCGCTTGATGAGGGACATGGAAAGATCACCCAACTGCCCCACCACGTTTGCCAGCGCACCATACTGCGCCAACTGCAAATAATTCGGCGCGTAGCCAAGCCATGCATGGGCCACTGCGCCCCAAAGCACCAGCCCCAGCGCGCCGCCCAGCACACCGGCAATGGCACCCGCCCATGTTTTGTGCGGGCTGACCGCCGGCGCCATTTTGCGCTTTCCGAACAGCATTCCGCCATACATGGAAAGGCTGTCCCCGATAAACGCCACGCAAAACGGCAGCAGCACGTACATTCTGCCATATTCCGGATCCATCCGCAGTAGAAAAATGCTGCTGTACATCATGGGGAATACAATGCCGCCCACAATGGCGGTGGCCACATCGGCAAAGGGCATAGCGTTTGGCTTTCCATATCCCTTGACCGCAATGAAAAACAGGAACGTTACCAGCGTCAGCGGCTCACACAGAATGCGGATCATCCCGATGGACTGATACCCGTCATAAAACTGCCATGTATGTTCATCGTAAATGACCCATTCCAGAACAACAGCCGCCAGAATGGTGGCCGCATAGACGCACTTCGGCACCTTTTTTCCTGCCGTGTGCAGCAGCTCATAGGCGGCGGCGGCAGAAATGCCGCATACCACGATCAGCGTGGCCCAGCTTGGACACAGCAGAAACGCCGCCAGCAGCAACGGCAGACCAACAATGACAACCAGCCATCTTTGCAACATTGAAAATCAGTCCTTTCAACGCCTGTAAGGGCTTATTTCTTCACAACGCCAAGTCGGAGATCACGGCTCTGATAGGCCGCAATGGCCCGATCCAGCTCCGCCTCGTCAAAATCCGGCCACAGCGTATCTGTATAATAAAATTCCGAGTAGGCGCATTGCCAGAGCAGGAAATTGCTCAGCCGCTCCTCTCCGCTGGGCCTGATGATCAGCTCCGGGTCCGGGATGCCGGCAGAGTCCAGATAGGAAGAAAATACCGCCTCATCAAGCTCCTCTGGCTTCCGCGTCCCTGCCGTGCACTCGGCGGCAAACCGCCGAACCGCCCGCAGAATCTCATCCCGGCCACCGTAATTCAGGCAGACATTCGCCTGAAAATCATCGCGGGACAGATGCTCTGTAATTTCGTCCGTCTCATGGGCCAGCGCCCGCAGCTCCGGAGCAATGGGTGTCATATCTCCGAAGAAATGGAGCCGGATATGGTCACGCTCCATGGTATCCACCGCCTCCAGCAGATACTTTTTCAAAAGCGCCATAATGGTGGAGACCTCCGTTTCAGAGCGCTTCCAGTTTTCCGTGGAAAAGGCGTATACCGTCAGATACTTGACGCCGATATTCTTGCAGTAGGTAGCTATTTTGCGGAATGTCTCCGCTCCCGCCTTATGACCAGCGGTACGGGGCAGTCCGCGCTTCGTGGCCCAGCGGCCGTTGCCATCCATAATGATAGCGATATGGCGAGGTGGGTCACCAACCCACCCCGCCGTATGTGTTCCAGTTCGTACCTCAGCCATCAGATCTCCATCAGTTCCTTTTCCTTGCGGGCAAGAAGCTCGTCGATTTTCTTGCTGCTCTCATCCGTCAGCTTCTGGAGGTCCTTCTCCATCTGCTTCAGATCGTCCTCCGTGATTTCGGACGCCTTTTCCATTTTCTTGAAGGCATCCATAGCGTCCCGGCGGATATTGCGAATCGCCACCTTGCCGTTTTCGGCATATTTGCGAATCTGCTTAACCAGTTCCTTACGGCGCTCCTCCGTCAACTGCGGGAAATTCAGGCGGATATTGCGTCCGTCATTCTGCGGGTTGATACCGAGGTCGGAGTTCAGAATTGCCTTTTCAATGGATTTCAGCGCGGAATTATCCCAAGGGGAAATTTGCAGAATACGGGGGTCCGGCGTGGAAATCGCGGCGATCTGCTGAATGGGCGTCGGCGTGCCGTAATAGTCCACCGTAATGCGGTCCAGCACAGCGGCGTTGGCCCGGCCAGCCCGGACAGATGCAAAATCCGCAGCGGCAGAGTCGATGCTCTTGCTCATCTTTTCCTCATAAATCTTGTATTCGTCCTTCAACATGGCGTGTTCCTTCCTTTCTCATTCCTTTACGATGGTTCCGACCTTTTCGCCGCATACTGCCCGGATAATATTTTCCGGGTCCTTCAGAGCAAACAAAAGTACGGGAATATGGTTGTCCATAGAAAGCGATGTCGCAGTTGTATCCATGACCATCAAATGCTGTGCCAGCACATCGTCATAGGAGATGCTGTCATACTTCACCGCAGTGGGGTCCTTGACCGGGTCGGCGCTGTAAACACCGTCTACGTTTTTGGCAAGCAGAATCACATCTGCGTCAATTTCCGCAGCCCGCAGCACAGCCGCCGTGTCTGTGGAGAAATAGGGATTGCCGGTGCCGGCGCCGAAAATGACCACGCGGCCCTTTTCCAGATGCCGGATAGCCTTGGAGCGGATGTACGGCTCCGCGATGGAGCGCATTTCAATGGCGGTCTGCACCCGGACGGGGATTCCCTTCTGCTCGCAGACATCCGCCACGGCCAGACAGTTCATAACGGTCGCCAGCATTCCGATATGGTCAGCGCGGCTGCGCTCCATTTTGCCGCCGCCGCTGTTCTTGGCGCCCCGCCAAAAATTGCCGCCACCGACAACAAGGCCCACCTGAACGCCCATGTCCAGACATCTCTTGATCGCATCGCACACCTGACCGATCACCTCAAAATCCAGACCGGAGTGCTTATCTCCCGCCAGCGCCTCGCCGCTGATTTTCAGCAAAACACGATGATAAACCGGTTTTTCCATATTGCCCTCCTATGGCATATAATCTTATCGTTTATTTTACCTTATTTTCCGCCGTTTGGAAAGGGGGTAACGGAAGATTTTCACAGGAAAATTAAAAAGTGCTTTTTCCTTGAAATTCCGCCTTTTTTCACGCCGCAACCGATAGTTGACAATCGGGTGGTAGCAAAGCACAGCCCTGTATGGTATACTGAGGGCAGAATTTCACCTGACATTCCGATACAAGGAGGACCCTATTATGACGCTGGGACAGCGCATCTGCCAATATCGAAAACAATTAAATATCTCTCAGGAGGAGCTTGGTGACCGGCTGGGCGTCAGCCGCCAAGCAGTCAGTAAATGGGAAACGGACCTATCCGTCCCGGACATGAATAATCTCTTAGCGCTTGCCCGTGAGTTCGGCATTTCTGTGGCAGAGCTGACGGAAACGCCGGAGAAAACCGATACGGATGAAGCTGACAGTGTACCGCCTCTGCCGATTCAATCCCCTGCCAAAGGCCGTTCCACATGGAAAAAGGTCCTAATCGCTATTTTCGTTCTCTTTATTTTATTCTTGGCTGGGTTTTTACTAAATCCCCGAAACACCGAGCAGTTCACTGCGGGCACCGCTGAAGAAACCACGAACATTGCAGATCCGGTAAAAAGCCCGACCACAGACTTCGCTCTGGTTTTGGATTGGACGGAAACCGGGGACTTTTTACAGCTCGGTGAGCAAACCGGTACCTATCCATTTGAAACGCCGCTCCCACAGGACGCGAAAATGGTTGTCACAAAGGAGGACAACGGAGCAGAGCTCCACACTGTTGACTGTCTGGACGAGGCCGGTATCCGTCTGACCTACTCTCATCTGGATGGCCAGCCAGACACAATTTTAAAACTGGAAACCGATTACAAGGAACTTTCCACACCCCGGGGCATCCATGTAGGCAGTACCAAGGCAGAGGTTGTGGGCGCCTACGGAACCGACTTAGTATACTGCGTCAAGGAAGATGGAAGTAACCTTCTCGCAGCGCACAATTACTTTTACGCCTATCAGCCCAAGGATGCCTATTCCAATAGCATCTGCTTTTTCATGGAAGATGGTCTGGTAGCGGGTATCCGAGTGGAGAATATGCTGGATGCCGGGAACGAGGCCTACTCCGTCAACAACATTACCCGCTTCCCTATCCAAAGCAGCGGCGACCCGGATTACTCCAACCGTCAGGATATCTATCAGGAACCGATTGACACCACCCGAAGGGTCTATATCGCGTGGAATCAGCTTGTGACCAATGAAAACCTCTCTGCTGAGGAACAATATGCCTATCGTCGAGATGTCTTTACCAACCTGCCGGATATGGATTGGCAGGAGTTCGGGGAACTGGGTAGTACGATCGATAATTTTACCACATCGGAGGCCTTCATGTCATGGCTGGCGGGCCAAGAGAGCTATTCTGACTCCGAAATACTTCGCATTCAATGGGGCTGTACCGCGAAGGGATTGGATGGAGCCTATTCAGAAAGCTATGATGAAATTCTCTGCAGCGCCCTTTTCTATGATCCAGTTACTTACGCAAAGATGCTGGCCTATCCGAATGTGATGGATGATAAAACCAGATGGCATGCCATTACAGGAGCCGTTTTTTACGGAGAGCTATTTCCGGAAAAAGAAGCAGATGCCGCAGAGACTCTGGACGCTGTGATTGACACCAACGCCCTGACTGCGGAAGAAAACGCTTGGGCTAAGCTACTGCGGTACTATCTGGCTACCCCCAGTAAAGATGGCGGCTTCGGAGATTATCCCAAAACACCGGCAGAACTGGAAAGCCTGCAAAATGGGTAACACACAATAGGTCCTTTCAGCGCAGGGCCAATAAACAGGGAGCAGAAGATAAAATCTTCCGCTCCCTTGTTTATTTTATATTAGGGTTGAGCAAAACGCGAGTTTTGCAAAATCGAGTCACAATATATGGGCCGCAATCAAGTCGGATGGCACTATTTATTGTGTGGTCTTATGAGCAAATCGGAGTTTTGCTCATCCCTATATTTTATATAAATCCTACAGTGACATCAAAACGCTCTTGTTTTTGGCTATCTCGATAACGTCCCTGTCCCGCAAGCTGTTCAAATAGGTCTGGGTGATTTGGATATTCTCGTGACCCAAAAGGCGTGAAATCGTATAGAGGTCAGTTCCCATCTTGATTTGCTGTTGCGCGAAAAAATGCCTGCAAGTATGGGGTGATACACGAATCCCCTCTATTCCCTCTCCATAACGCTTTACGATATGCTCAACAGCGCTATTCGTCAACTGCCGTCCATGCGCAGAAAAGAAATAATAATCCTCCCTGTTTTTCAGGGTAAAATAATCCTCTGTCACAGCGTCATATTTCATCAGAGCCTTGCGGAGGATTGGCGTGATAGGAACTACCCGCTGCTTGTGATTCTTCCCCTGAATAATGATGAAATCCTCATGAATGTCCGGCTTCTGGATACAGCAGAGTTCCCAGCAGCGTATCCCGGTTTCAAACAGGGTGGTCAAAATCGCCTTGTCCCTCACATGGAGGAAATCATAGCCCCGGCATGATTGAAGCATAGAGCGTACATCAACAGGGTCAAAAGCCATAATGACCGCCTTATCCTGCTTGCACCATTTGAAATTTTTCTTCGTGTTGAAGCCGCCATATCCTTCTTCATAGCTGTATTGGATAAACGCCTTTGCTACTTTCAACAGGCCATTGATATAGCTTCCCTTTTTCCCTTTGCCGCTCAGATAGAGGGAAAAGCGCCGAACAACTGCAAGGGACACATCTTCTATCTCTGAAATCTTCGCTTCTTCCTCACAAAAACGCAGAAAGAGATTGAGGTTGTTTCGGTAACTCCTAATGGTCTTAGGGGTATACTTCCGAACCTCAATCTCTATCAGATATTTCTTTGCCGCCACACCGATTTCCATACGGATTCCTCCTCATGTATATCGCAATTGGAGGACGAACGTATGTCACAGCAGATTCGATGTATGTCGCAACCAAAAATTTATTGGTTGCAAAAATCCGCTGTTTTTTTAAAAATCGGCCCGTTTTATGTCAGAAAGATTCCGTTATTCGTTCTCCCAGTTATGCCAGACGTTCTGGACATCGTCATTGTCCTCCAGCATATCAATGAGCTTCTGCATATTCTTCAGGTCGCCCTCATCGGTGAGGGAGATGTAGTTCTGGGGCACCATGGCAATGTCGGCGGAAAGGAACGTATAGCCCTTATCCTCCAGCGCCTTGACCACCGCATTGAAATCGTCCGGCTCACAGCGGACCTCCATAACCGGACCATCCGCCTCAAAGTCACCGGCACCAGCCTCCAGCGCATCCATCATGACGGTGTCCTCGTCCAACTCCTGATCCTCGTTGTCAATGACGACGACGCCCTTCTTGTCAAAGCTCCAAGACACACAGCCCTGCGCGCCCAAATTGCCGTTGCACTTATCGAAAGCATGACGGACCTCGGGGGCGGTACGCTGACGGTTATCAGTCAGTGCGTCCACAATGACTGCCACGCCGCCGGGGCCATAGCCCTCGTAGGTGACGGACTCAAAGTTCTCCGTGCTGCCGGCGCCCAGCGCCTTGTCGATGGTACGCTTGATATTGTCATTAGGCATATTAACAGCCTTTGCCTTGGCAATCACCGTCGCCAGACGGGAGTTGTTGGCGGGATCGCCGGAGCCGCCGCCCTCCTTCACAGCCACAATGATTTCCTTGGCAATTTTGGTAAATGCGGCAGAGCGCTTGGCATCGGCAGCGCCCTTGGTCTTTTGAATATTATGCCATTTAGAATGTCCGGACATGGTTAATTTTCTCCTTTAACAATGTATTGAATGACTTCCTTATGGGAAGTGGATTTAAAAACAGCAAGCTGTGAAAATTCGTTTTTCAAGTAAGCAACCAGCTTGGCACAAACCGGGTCCTCTGTTGGGAAATGGCCTGCATCGATTAGGTTGATACCCTTGGGTACAGCGTCCAAAAACTGGTGATACGTCAAATCCGATGTAACAAAGGTATCACACCCGGCGGCGATCACCGTATCAATATAATCACCGCAGGCACCGCCGCCTACCGCTACACATTGAACGGGCCTGCTCCCGGCATAGCGAACGCCGTTTGCCCCCAGTGCCTCACACACCGTATCTGCAAAGTCTGATAACTTTATAGCATTCTGCAAATGTCCCATGCGGCATAGATGGTCCGCATCTCCCGGCAGAGGTCCGGGGTCCTCGATTCGCAGCGCCTCGGCCAGCGCATCGTTTACGCCACCGGGGGCAATATCCAGATTTGTATGCATGGATATAACGGAAATATCTGCCTTGACCAATCTTCGCAGCAAATGCCCCAGATAGCGGTCCGGCCGCAGGGATTGCAGCTCCTTCTCATGCCAGCGGACATTCATCAACGGATGGTGAGAAATGATCAATTGACAGCCCTTTTCCTCTGCCTCGGATACAACTGCCTCCGTAACGTCAAGCGCAACCAAAAGCCGCTGCACACTCTGTTTTGGATTCCCCTCCAGATGACCCACATTATCCCACGCCATCGCAAGTTCCTTCGGCGCAAGGCGGAACAGCGCTTGTTCAATTTCACTTACAGTTGGCACAGCGCCACTCCTCTCTTGCACGAAGCAAAGCCGCCAAAATCTCCCGCAGCTCTCTCGTCTTTTTCGCATCGGCACGGCCGGAGCGCTTTGCACCGGCCAACGCCATCAGCGTCCGCACGATTCTTTCGATCAGATACCGATCTGCCAGCGGATCGTGCAGCAAGCAAGCGCCGCCCCATATCTGACTGAAGGACAACTCCATTTTCCCTGCCTTCGCTTCCATCACCGTATATAGGGTGCCGCGATCCTGCACCAGCGCCTCCCGCGTAATCATAAAACCGTTATTCGCAAGATAGGCGCGCACAAGCTCCTCGTGTGTCTGAGGCTGTAACAGCAGTGTGTGCTGTCCGTCCGCAGTCCATGGAGCCCCCTTTAAAACGGAGAGCATGGTCTCGCCCCCCATTCCTGCGATGACAACGGTATCCACTTCAGTCCGCCGGATGCCGGAAAGGCCATCACATAAGCGGTAGTCAATCCGCTCCACGCCGTAAAGCGCCCCGGTGGCCTTCGCACGCTCCAAAGGGCCCTTTCGCAGATCACTGGCAATAGCGCCGCGAATACTCCCTCTTAAAAGGAGCCATGTGGGAAGATAGCCATGGTCGGTGCCGACATCCGCAAGATAGGCGCCCTCCGGCACCCAATCAGCGATTAAGCGGAGCCGGGGCGGCAGTCCCAATGCGCGCACGACGTTCCTCCCCTTTCTCTGATTGTACAGTTACAGGACGCATACGGTCTCTCCCGTATGCGTCCCAAGCAGCACAAAAATTACTGTGCCTTATTGGCTTCCTCGTTCACCAGCGCCAGCAGTTTATCCACATCAATGCCGTGGACCATGCAGGCCTCCTCAACAGTCTCGCCGCGGGAAGAGGGGCAGCCCAGACAATGCATACCAATGGACAGGAAAATGGGTGCGGTCTGGGGTGCAACATCCAGAATATCACCAATAATGGTGTCCTTCGTAATGCTGATCATAAAATGATCCTCCTATCGTGAAAATTAACAAAAATATTATAAACAATTTTCTCGTGAAATTCAATAGAAAATTACAGAAAAAATAAGCAATTCAGAAAATTTCACTTCAAAATCCGGCAACGTGCAAGCAAAATTTGAAAAAATCAGTACAGGAACATCGCGTCACCGAAGCTGAAAAAGCGATACCTTTCCCGAACGGCCTCCTCGTAAGCGGCTAAAATGTGCTCCCGCCCGGCAAAGGCCGACACCAGCATGATGAGCGTACTCTCCGGCAGATGGAAATTCGTTATCAGCCCATCCATCACTTTAAAGCGGTAGCCCGGATAAATATAGATATTTGTCCAGCCGGCTTTGGCCTCCATGTGTCCGTCCTCTGCCGCCCACGATTCCAGCGTCCGGCACGATGTCGTTCCCACGCAGATGCAGCGCCCGCCGTTTGCCTTTGTGCGGTTGATGAGGTCCGCCGTTTCCTGCGAAATCACACAGTATTCACTGTGCATTTCATGGTCGGTGATCTCATCCTCCTTTACCGGACGGAACGTCCCCAATCCGACATGAAGCGTCACATAGCCGATGCCAACGCCCTGCGCCGCGATTTTTTCCAACAGCTCCGGTGTAAAATGCAGTCCCGCCGTGGGGGCCGCTGCGCTGCCAAGCACCTTGGAATACACAGTCTGATACCGCTCCTGATCCTGAAGCTCCTCCTTGATGTACGGCGGCAGAGGCATCTTACCAAGGTGTTCTAAAACCTCAAGAAAAATTCCCTCATAATCAAAGCGCACCAGCCGGTTGCCGTCCGGCAGAACCTTTGTGACTTCCGCAGTCAGCTCACCGTTGCCAAAGGATAGCCGTACCCCCTCGCGCAGATGCCGCCCAGGCCGCACCAGACATTCCCAAGTCTTATCCCCCCGGTCAATGAGCAGCAGAATCTCGCACGCACCGCCGCCGGGCATCCGCTGGCCCAGCAAGCGGGCCGGCAGCACTCTGGAATTATTCAAAATCAGGCAGTCGCCGGGTCTCAGAAAATCCGGCAACTCATAAAAATGATGATGCTCCCATGCGCCGGTATTCCGATCCAGCGTCATAAGTCTTGAGCCGTCCCGCCGCTCCAGAGGTGTCTGTGCAATCAGTTCCTGCGGCAGTTCATAATTAAAATCACTTGTTTTCATCGTTTCACTCCTCACTCAATGGTGATATCCGTATAATAAAATTTCAGAATTTCCCGATAGGAATAGCCCTGTTCCGCCATGGCCTTTGCTCCGTACTGGCTCATGCCGAGATTATGGCCGCTGCCGGTACCTGTAATGGTAAACAAACCGGCGGCGGAGGTCTTTGCTGTTGTTCCGCCGCTGACCTCAGAGACACCGGATGCCGACAGAACTGCCGCCTGCTTTTCCAGCTCGGAGGTTGTTCCGCTGCCGCTGAGCACATTGACCCCCTCCAAGGAATCAAGGCGCGTACTGCTATTATTCACATAAATACCGCTGTTTACCGCGCCGCCGCCATTGATCGTAAAGCGCTGGCTTTTTACGGATTTATTGTAGGTACTGGAATAAAAAACCGTCCGGCACACTTCGCCCTTTACGGTCACATCGCCCTGACTGCCCTCAAACGTTACCTTGCTGACATTTCCAAGCGGGGTGAATTCCGCCACATAAACATTCTTCACTGTGCCAATGGAATAGCCCTTTTGCTCCAATATCCATGTCAGCTCATCCGCGGTGTAGGTCACAGACCAATTATAATTGGGAATATTAGTCAGCGCTTCGTAGGGGTCCTGCTTCCCTCTCAGATACGGAATGGCCGCGTTCCAGACATTCCCCGCATCCTCGGAAGCGCCGCCATTGGATGCACAGTAAACCGCCGTATCAACGGGCGTACCGTTGTAGTACAGCATCTCTCCCTCCGTATTTTCCACGGCCTCGTCCGTCTGCGCCGTGGCCCGGTTGCGTCCGTAATAGACCTGACAGTCCGTTCCGGCGCAGACATCAAAGCCCAATGACGGATGCCGCGTCTTTGCGGCATAGGTACGGGCGCAGACAGCCTGCGCTTCCAGTGCCTCCAAGGGCCAATCCTTATCCATTTCGTAGGGCACAACACCCTTCACGTAATCTTCGATATCCACTACGTTAATTACCGTCAGTGTGCCGTTGTCATTGCAGCGGTACTCAAACCCGCCGGGATATTTATAGCCCTTGCACCATGTCTCTGTGTCCCGCCCCTTGGGACGGACACCAAAGCAATAGCCGCTTTCATCAAACCGAAACAGCACACTTCCGCTGCCGGTCTCCGTCACAACAACGCCATTCCCCGAGCCGGTCGCCCGCATGGTAATGGTGGTCTCATCCGTTTCATCCAAATAGACAAAATGCCTACTTTCATCGTAATA
>ENA-UPXC01004607-UPXC01004607.1-human-gut-metagenome-genome-assembly--contig:-NODE-4607-length-12299-cov-4.147194_pt1 | contig 12299 bp, 7 predicted proteins | sample MGYA00250047_ERZ773371 | MGnify/ENA primary metagenome ERZ773371 (study PRJEB29103, sample SAMN06111975) | human gut metagenome | biome: human gut; feature: ankylosing spondylitis patient; material... | reverse complement strand
AGAAACGGATTGATGAGCAGGAGCGAGCAAGAGCAGCTCGAAGAAGAAATAAAAGACGTTCGGGACCGGAACTCTAAATTACAGATACAAGTGAACCAATCATCTGTGGAAGCGGTGGAACAGGCACAGCAGAAACAGGAAGAAGCTGAAAAGAAGGTAAGGACAATACAATGTCAATATAACAAATTACAAGAGAATGCAGAAACGATGAAAGAAAAGGCGGATCAGAAAATAAAAAGTCTGAAACAAGAAATGAAAGAAAAAACAAGTTTCTGGCAGATGGCATATATTATTTTTTTAGTATTTGAGATGATAGAAAGCACAGTAGTTCAGAATGATTTAATTGCTTGTATAAAAGTTCCGGTAAGAGTTTGGTGTAGGTATGTAGAATGGGTAATTCGTCCATCAGAATTAAATATTTGGGGTGAGAAGGAATATTTTTCAACAGAATGGTCGTGGTGTTTGCGAGTTATGGCAATTATTATCATTGTCGGAGCAGTAATTGCCGGTGAAATGTTTGTTCTGAAGAAAATAGAACAGTATCGAAGAGTGTGGGATAAATATTCCATACGGTTTATGGTGGTCAGTTTAGAGATGATTATTGTATCAGGCGATGTGTTGAGAAGATGTATGCCAATAAATCTTGTGGTATTATTTGGAATAATAAATATCGCTGTCATAGAAATAAGGATTTATTATCGTAGAGCTAATGAAATATATTAAAAATCAACAATGGTTATCAAAAACCAAATTTGATTATTGACAATCAATAATGTGGGTGCTATAGTAAAAATATGGAAATTGATTGTGAATAACCAAAGGAGGAAGTGGCATTGAAGACTTCGGTTAAAGAGCTAAAAGCAAAAGAAATCTCAAAAGTTGAAGAGATTAGCTGGAATATTTCAAACAGGATAAGAGAATTTGGAAATGCTTCTATGTACGGTGGGTTTTGTTTAGCATATGTGGCCTATGTATCCTTAAAAAATAAGATAACAGATATAAACCAGTTAAAAGAATATGTGGAGCTGACTTTTTCACCAGAAAGAGTCAGTTTCATAAAAGAAAATATTGGAAATTTATGGAATGTTGCAATAGAAATTTCAGAAGAATATTCAGAAGCTGCACTTTTAGCGACTGTTTTATGGTGGCAATTACAGGGGAATCGTTTCATGGGAGAATGTGAAACACCGCAGAGTGTCATAAAGCTGGCAAATGAGATTCTTCAGATTTCAAATGATAAGGTGGCAGATTTTTGCAGCGGAATTGGTTCGTTTCTTGTGAGTGCCATAGAAAAGAGTCCAGAATCACAATTTTATGGTACAGAGATTGTGCGAGATGTAAAAGAAGTGTCAGAAATCCGTACAGAATTGATATCTGATCGGGTAAAAATTGAGCAAAAATCAGTTTTAAATATAAAGGATAATTTGATGTTTGATAAAATATTCTGTGATTATCCATGGGGAATAAAAGCAAAAGACAGCATTGGAAGTAACGAAGCATTACAAGCAATATATGATGAGATACCAGAAGTACAGAAGGTGGCAGCAGGAGACTGGATATTTATTATAAATGTCATGAATCACCTTAATAAAAATGGTAAGGCTGTTATTTCGGTAAGTAATGGAGTTACTTGGAATGGTGGAAATAATACAATCATTCGTGAAAAATTTATAAAACGAGGATTTGTGGAAGCAGTGATTGCTCTTCCGCAAAATTTATATTTAAATACAGGAATTGCATGTTCATTACTGGTGCTAAGCAGAAATAATAAAAATATAAGAATGATAGATGCAACAGAAATGGTATCGGTCGGACGGAGACAGAACATTCTTAGTGATGAAAATATTTCTGAGATTGTTGAATTGTTGAATACCGATGACAAAAATTCAAGACAGGTTTCTATTGAAGAGGTGGCGGAAAATGAATATGTTCTTAATCCTTCAAGATATCTTCAACAAGAAACAGTTGTAAAAAATGGTGTGCTTTTTGAAACTGTAATAAAGAATATAACAAGAGGAGCACAAATTAAAGCATCTGTTTTAGATGAAATTGTATCAGATAAACCGACGAACATGCAGTACTTGATGTTGGCAAATTTACAGGATGGAATCATTAGTGACGAACTTCCATATTTAAAGGGAATAGACTCTAAATATGAAAAATATTGTATAAAAAATGGAAGTCTGGTAATTTCCAAAAATGCATCGCCGGTGAAAATGGCGATTGCGTCTGTACAAGAAGGCAATAAGATTTTGGCAAATGGAAATCTCTATGTTATTGAACTGGATGAAGATAAGATAAATCCTTATTTCTTAAAAGCGTATCTGGAAAGCGAAAATGGGAAGGCGGCTTTATCCAGAGTCGCAGTAGGTGCTACCTTGTTAAATCTACCGGTGGAAGGATTAAAAAAGGTGATAATTCCGTTGCCGGATTTAGAAAGTCAGAAAAAAATTGCAGATCAATATTATGCGAAGCTAAGTGAGATTAAAGAATTAAAATACAAACTGGAAAAGGCAACAGAAGAACTGGAACATATTTATACGGAGGAAAAATAAATGAACGAGAATAATAAATTTGATGTAGTTGGAACCAATATAGCAGAAAAAGCGACGATGATCTGGAATGTAGCAGATATGCTTAGAGGACCATTCAAACCACATGAATATGGTTTGATAATCTTACCAATGACAGTAGTAAAAAGATTTCATGACTGCCTATTGTCGACGCATAAAGCAGTACTTGAAAAGTATGAGGAAGTAAAGAAATTTGCAGTTATTGATGGATTTTTGACAACAGCCTCTCAGTATCAGTTTTATAATATCAGCAAATATACATTTGATTCATTGCTTGCTGATCCGGAAAATATCGAAGCAAATTTTAGAGATTATTTAAATGGATTTTCTGCAAATGTCCAGGATGTGTTATCGAAGTTTGATTTTGACAACATTATCCGCAGAATGGTAGAAAGCAATACATTATATCTGGTTATCAAAGAATTCAATTCCCAGAAAGGTTACCTGGGACCGGATAAAATCAGTGCTGTAGATTGTGGTTATATTTTTGAGGATCTGGTAAAGCGATTTTCAGAGTCTTTCGGTGAAGAAGCAGGAGCACATTTTACCAGTAGAGATATCATTTATTTGATGACAGACTTGCTTTTATCCGATGCGGATCTGAGTAAGGGGGGAAATGTAACTGTGTATGATATGGCAATGGGAACCTCTCAGATGCTTAGCTGTATGGAAGAAAGAATTCAGGAATTAAATACAGAGATTGGCGTTACCTGTTTTGGTCAGGAGTTCAATCCGTCCACTTTTGCGATTGCAAAAGCAGATATGATGATTCGGGGTGGTGATCCGAATAATATGAGGTTCGGTGATACTTTGTCAGAAGATCAGTTTAGTGGCTATCAGTTCCAGTATATCATTTCCAATCCGCCTTTTGGAATCGACTGGAAAAGAGAAAAGGCAGCAGTGGAAGCAGAAGCAAAGAAAGGTGATCTGGGAAGATTTGCACCGGGACTTCCGAAAATATCAGATGGTCAGCAGTTGTTTGTATTAAATGGTCTTTCCAAGCTTGCACCAAATGGGAAAATGGCAATTATTCAGAACGGTTCGCCATTGTTTTCCGGAGATGCGGGAAGTGGACCGTCAGAAATCAGAAGATATATGCTTGAAAATGACTGGCTGGATGCAATCGTGCAATTAGGAACCGATATGTTTATGAATACAGGCATCAGTACCTACATCTGGATTTGTTCCAAAGATAAACCGTTGCATAGAACTGGAAAAGTGCAGTTGATAGATGCATCACATTGTTATGAAGCAAGAAGAAAAAGTATTGGAACAAAAAGAAATGATATTACGGATCAGTGTCGTGATTTGATTGTAAAGGCTTATGGTGCATTTGAAAATGATGCTGTATATGGAGATAAGGAAGGTATTTATTGCCAGAGCAAAATATTCGATACAGAGGAATTTGGATACCAGAAGATTGTCGTAGAACAACCCCAGAGAGATGAAAATGGAGAAATTGTATTAAAGAAGGGAAAGCCTGTAGCAGATACATCTCTGCGTGATACAGAAAATGTACCTTTGACAGAAGATATCAAGGAGTATTTCAAACGAGAAGTATTACCATATGCACCGGAAGCATGGATTGACAAGAAGAAAACGAAAAAAGGATATGAGATTCCAATGACAAGATATTTCTATGAATATCAGGCACCGGAACCAGTGGAAGAAATTGCAGTGCGTCTGCATGAACTGGAACTGGAAATTCAGAGCAGTTTGGATGCTTTGTTTGGGGGTGAATGATATGAGTAGGGAGATGAAAGATTCTGGGGTTGAATGGTTGGGAGAGATACCAGAGGATTGGGAAATCACAAAATTAAAATATTTAGGAACTTATATTAATGGATATGCATTTAAACCAGATGATTGGGGGAATACAGGAATTCGAATCATCCGTATTCAAGATTTGACTGGTTCTAATGATAAACCTAATTATTATAGCGGAAATTTAGATAATAAGTATCTAATCAAAAAAGGTGATATTCTAGTATCGTGGGCGGCAACATTAGAAGCTTTTATTTGGAAAAAAGATTATGGATGGTTGAATCAGCATATATTTAAAGCACTTCCTAATGAGGAAAGTATTTCACCAGAATATTTCTTTTGGCTACTGAAAGTTGTCATGGAAAATATGAATAATGACAATAAACATGGTATTTTTATGCAACATGTAACGTTAGGAATTTTTAATAATTTTTTTGCTCCGTTGCCCAATAAATATGAGCAGAAAAAAATTGCAGATTTTTTAGATGGACAATGTGAGAAAATAAATTTAGCAATAGAAAAATCTAAAGTAGCTATCGAGGAATATCGAAATTTAAAGCAGTCATTTATTACACAAATTGTAACCAAAGGGATCAATGAAAATGATACGATGAAGGAGAGCGGAACTGAGTGGATAGGTAAAATTCCGGCTTCATGGAAAGTAACACAACTACGACATTGTGCAAGTATAAGATCTGGGATTACATTGGGAAAAACATATTCAAAATATACTGAATTAGTTGAAATGCCATATTTAAGAGTAGCAAATGTCCAGGATGGTTATGTAGATACGAATGATATTGCTGTTCTTCAAGTAAGTAAAGATGAAATAGAGAAATATAGCATATCAGCTGGAGAAGTTCTCATGACAGAAGGAGGGGACAGGGATAAGCTGGGACGCGGTTGTGTATGGGATGGACGAATCACACCATGCTTGCATCAGAATCACATTTTTGCTGTTAAAGTAAAAGAGAAACTGTTAAATCCATATTATTTAGAATATTTAACAGCTTCATCTGTTGGACGTACTTATTTTGATGTTACTGCGGTAAAAACAACGAATCTTGCATGCACAAGTTCAAGTAAGGTGTTAGCATTCACAATTCCTTTGCCAAGTATAGATGAGCAGAATGAAATTGTAGATTATTTAAAAGAAAAATGTGGTTGTATTGAAACTGTTATTTTTAAGAAAGAGCAGTTCATAAGTGAACTGGAAAATTACAAAAAATCCCTGATTTATGAGTATGTTACCGGGAAGAAGGAGGTGCCAGAATCTTGAGCATAGATGTTACTACAGAGAAACGTTTTGAATCAGATATTGAAGAATTCTTTTTATCGCCAGCAGGTGGATATACACACAACCATGATACATACGATCCGCAGTTAGGTGTATATAAAGATACTTTGCTACGTTTTGTGCAGAAAACACAACCGAAGGAATGGAAGCGTTTTTTATTACAAAACAAAGTAGATCCAGAACGGAAATTTTGTCTTGCGTTCAATAATGCCTGTGATATGGATGGTCTCATTTCTGTGTTACGTCATGGTTTTAAACACAGAGGAATTCCATTTAAAGTCTGCTATTTTAAACCGGAATCAGGTCTGAATCAGACGGCGATGTCTTTATACGAAAAGAATGAGATTACCTGTAACAGACAATGGTTTTATTCCAATGATACACACAATTCTGTGGATATGGTTCTGGCTGTGAATGGAATTCCGGTATTTGCACTGGAATTAAAGAATCAGTATACCGGACAGAACGTAGATCATGCAAAACGGCAGTGGATGTATGATCGTGATCCAAGAGAAATTTGTTTTCAGTTCAATAAAAGAATTTTAGGGTATTTCTGCATTGATCAGTTGGAAGTCTGGATGACAACAAAGCTGGAAGGAAAGAATACATATTTTCTTCCATTCAATCAAGGTTCCAATGGTGCAGGAAAGGATGGCGGAAAAGGAAATCCGGCAAATCCGAATGGCTATCCGACGGCGTACTTCTGGGAGTATGTATTTCAGAAAGACAGTATGATGGATATCATTCAGAAGTTTATCCATTTGCAAATCAAAGAAGAAAAGAAACGTTTGTCGGATGGCACAGAGCAGGTTACGAAAAAGAAAACACTGATATTTCCAAGATATCATCAGTTGGATGTGGTGCGTAAGTTAATTGCAGATGTACGGAAAGAAGGAACGGGGCACAATTATCTGATCCAGCACAGTGCCGGATCTGGAAAATCAAATTCGATTGCCTGGACAGCATATAGACTGGCATCCTTGCATGATGCCAATGATATATCTGTTTTCAGCAGTGTTATTGTAGTGACAGATCGAACTGTGCTAGATGCTCAGCTACAGGAAACGATTTCAGGATTTGACCATACGATAGGTGCAGTAGAGACGATTGATGATAAAAAGAATTCAAAAAATTTGAGAGATGCAATTAATAATGGTTCAAGAATTATTGTAACTACTTTGCAGAAATTTCCGGTGATTTATCAGGAAGTGGATAAGGTGGCCGGAAGAAACTTTGCGATCATTGTTGACGAAGCACATTCTTCACAGACTGGAAGTTCGGCAATGAAATTGAAGGCCTCATTAGCAGATACAGAGGCAGCATTACGGGAATATGCAGAAATAGAGGGGAAAGCAGAAGATGAAATTGACAGAAATGATAAACTTGTTCAGGAAATGCTGACACATGGAAAGCATCCGAACTTATCATTTTTTGCATTTACAGCGACTCCGAAACCAGCGACATTAGAGATGTTTGGTAGCCAATGGACTGATGGAAGTTTTCATCCATTTCATATTTATAGTATGAGACAGGCGATTGAAGAAGGATTTATTTTGGATGTACTGCAGAACTACATGACATACAGTACTTGTTTCAAGATAGCAAAAGATACACCGGAAAATCCAGAGCTTCCAGAGAGCAGAGCAACAAAGATTATTAAAAAGTATGAGAAATTGCATCCATATAATATCAGCCAGAAATCGCAAATTATTGTAGAAACTTTTCGGGAAACGACCAAAAATAAAATTGATGGAAAAGGGAAAATGATGCTAGTCACAGACTCCAGACTGGCTGCAGTTCGATATTTCCATGAAATTAAACGGTATATTCAAGAACGGCATTATGCAGATATGGATATTTTAGCGGCATTTTCCGGCAGCGTGCAGGATGGTGACGAAGAATATACAGAATCTGGATTAAATGTCAGAAAAGATGGAAGTCATATATCAGAAGGACAGACCAAGGAAGAGTTTCATGATAACTTTAATGTCCTGGTTGTTGCAGAAAAATATCAGACGGGATTCGATGAGCCTTTGTTACATACTATGATTGTGGACAAAAAACTGAAAAATGTAAAGGCTGTGCAGACATTATCACGTTTGAACCGTACCTGCCCTGGAAAAGTAGATACATTTGTGTTGGATTTCGCAAATAAAAAAGAGGATATTCTAGAAGCATTTCAACCATTTTATCAGGAGACAAGTCTTGAGCAGGAAGTAAATGTGGATTTGATTTACCAGACAGAAAAAGAGCTTTTGGATTATGCGATTTATAATGAGAATGATATTAATGCTTTTATAGACGTATGGAATCATCCGGGAAGACAAGATGCAACTGCTATGGGAAAAATGACGAGTGTGTTGAAACCGATAGCAGACAGATACAATTTGAAGAATCCGGAAGAACGATATCAATTCAGAAGACTGGTAAGAAAGTTGATCCGATGGTACAGCTATATTACACAGGTAGTTCGCATGTTTGATGAAGATATGCATAAAGAATATTTGTTTCTGAGTTATCTGATTGGACTGCTTCCAGAAGAAAAAGAAGAGCCAGTTGATCTGGATGGAAAATTGAAACTGGAATATTATAAGCTGCAGAAAACATTCGAAGGTGCAATAACACTGGAGAAAGTTGATGGTCAGTATGTTCCTTCCAAGAAACAGGGAGTACAGGGAAACAGACAGAAAAGCACATTGGATGAAATATTGGACAAGATTAATGAAAAGTATAAAGGGCAGTTTTCAGAAGGTGATCGGGTAATGCTGGGTGCTTTGCATGATAAATTGATTGCAGATGATAAACTGGAAAGTTCGGCTCGCACTTCTGATCCAAGAATATTTACAGAAAGTATTTTTCCATCAGCGTTTGGAAATGCAGCAATGGAAAGCTATATGGAGGCCCAGGACAGTTATGGATCACTGTTTGAGGACAAAAGCAAGTACGATGCTGTAATGAGTGCGTTAGCAGGGGTGATTTATAGGGAAATGCGTTCTAAAAAGACCGTGGACTACCGGAAAGTTGAACGAGATGAGCAGGTTCAAATGGTGGCGGAAGAACCAGCTAAATATGGAAAGTAAAAAAGAAACTATGATGGTATGAAAAGGCAAGGGAGGGTTTTTATGTGGCTAGATAATGCGTCAGATATTGATATTTTATTTTATGAGCCGTATGCAAGAATAATTGCCGATATTGCAAAAAATGAACAATATAATCCATTGACAGTCGGTGTGTTTGGATTATGGGGAGCAGGAAAATCAACCTTATTGAAGTTAATAGGTGAAAAACTTAAGAGTCAGGACGGAATTATTTGTGTAACTATTAATGCATGGATGTTTGAATCATATGACGATGCTAAAACCGCAATTATGGAGGCTTTATTACAGGAACTTAAAGAAGAAGTTCCTGTAGAAGAAACTAAAAAGAAATTGGGAAAATTAATAAAAAGAGTTGACTGGTTTAAGTTAGGAACAAAAGCAATATCCACGCTTGCACCTGTAGTTGCAAGCGTGGCCACAGGAAATCCATTGCCTATGTTGTTAAATGTAACGGGAAGTGCTGAAGAAATTGGAAATACAGTCAAAAATGCAGCAAATTCCATACAATCATTAAAAGATGAATATTGGAAAGAGGAAGATGTATCAAATGATGAAAGCACGATAAACAATATCAGAAAATTTAGAGAGGAATTTTCTGATGCATTGAAAAGTGACGATATTAAAAATGTAGTTGTAATGATAGATGATTTAGACAGATGTCGTCCAGAACGAATAATTGAAATATTGGAAGTAATTAAACTATTCTTGTCTGTTGACAGGACAACATTTATTATTGCTGCGGATGAAAATGTTATAAAGTACTCTATCCGTGAAAAGTATCCACCAATGAATGGATTTGATGTAGAACTGGACAAAGAATACATTGAAAAAATTATTCAACTGCCAATATATATTCCGGAGTTATCGGCAAAGGATATACAAAATTATCTATTATTACTGGTCACACAAAGCTATTTGGAACAAGAGAGTTTTAAGCATCTAATAGATAAGATATTTGAAGAAAAAAGAACAATTTCTGGGGATGTAATTACATTAGAAGAAATTAATAAGTTGATTGATGAGTTAGGGTTGAATTGGCAGGATGGGGGAAAAACAGCTTTTAAAGAAACGGCGAAAATTATTGATGAAATAAGGGAAATTGTTGCTTCTACATTGAAAGGCAATCCACGCCAGGCAAAACGTTTTTTGAACACATTTATTACCAAACGCCAGTTGGCAAAAATTTATTATGGTGATGAAATTGATATTTCCATTTTAGCTAAATTATTAGTGCTGCAAAAGCTGGATAATGACTTGTTTATACAATTGAATGAATGGAATAAAGAATTTGATACTGAAAATAAAGAATTTAAGGAAATTCGAACAAAAGTGAAGGAAGGAAAGGTTGATGCTCAGAATCCGTGGAACACAGCACAAATAAAAAAGTGGCTAGAATGCAAACCTGTTGAATTAGAAAAATATCGATTGGAAAAATATTTTTATTTGACAAGAGAAAATTTGAAAAGATTTAGTATTGACGAGTCTGGATTCAGTAAAAATACGAAAGAAATTTTAGAAAGAATTGGACGAGCTAAATCTGGTCAAATGGTGGCTATTATAAAAGATATGAAAAAATTGAGTGCAGAAGAAATTGCGGATACATTTAAGGTTGTTGCATCTAAAATCGAAAAAGGTGAAATGAAATTTTTTGTTGTAAGAGATTTGTTTTTGAATTTTGATGCATATAAAGGAAAAATAGTGGATGCAATTGGGAAATCAACAGCTCCTATTAAAGCAGGTGATATGGCTGCATTAAGAACAATGTATAATAGTGATATGGAAAATATGAATACTGTATTAGAAAACATGGTAAAAAGAGGAACGTTAACAGACGAGCAGATTACAGAAATAAAAGAGCAGAGGGAAAGCTAATATGGGTACATCAAAAGGATATATAGCACCAACAACACCGCATTGGTCAACCGCAAAAAGAGCAGTGACGGCCTTTATAAATAATAGAGACTTTGATTCTAAAGCAAAAGCGGCCAGTAAATATGCAACCGCAATGAAAAAAGATATGTCGACAGGTGGTAGTTTTCAATCGGCGGCAGCAGGAGTCTTAGGTTTTGCACAAAAGGTTGCCTCTGGAGGCATAGATAATGCATTACGTGAGTATCATCGTGAAGATCTTATTGGAAAATCGTCAGAAGTTGTTTGGACAGAATTACTTCATGAATTTACAAATTATGGTGCATCGGTAGAAGATAATATGGCAGCGGATGCATTGTCACAGGCTATGGAGAATTTAGAAATAGAAGATATTGCGGATATAGGGAATGTTTCAGTTGATATATTACTGAAGGAAATGTTGAAAGAATACATAAAAGAAAACTTTGATTTTCGATATGAAGAAAAAATATCCAAAGGGAAAACACCTGCACAAACATCTGCAATTTTAAATGACATGCATGAATATATAGAAAACAGTATTGACGGTGATTTGAACTTGGATAATTTGAAATCGGTTGATTTTTCTAACATGGGAACATCACAAATTGTGGAGGATGCATTAAGCGATGCCTTATCTGTATTTGAAAAGTATTATGGGGAGGATTAAGGATGCAGTTTTGGATTGATAAAGAACAAGAGAAAAAACCAGATGCTGAATGGAAAGATGCATATGTCTTTTCAATTAACCGAAAAAAATATAGTACGATTTTTACCAACATAACGGATAGCTGGTACCGAATGGATCAACTGCAGATTTCTACAATATACGAAGATTTGTTCATAATAGGTTTGAGTATTTTTGCTTTGGATAAAAGAGTGTCCAGAAGAAAATTTAAAGACTGTTGGACTAGAGAGATAAGCGTATCTATTCCAGTATTAGAATATGAGAAATGGAAGCGTACGGAATTGCAATGGGAAAACATACTGGGATTTTTGACAGGGGATCATTGGCATATTACATTTAGAAAAAGTGAGATAATATATAGTTATAGGGAACATGCAAATAGAATTCATTTGAATGTTCAAAACTGTAATTGTGTATGCTTGTTTTCTGGAGGATTGGATTCTTTTTGTGGTGCGATTAAACTGTTAGAACAAGGGGAGTCTCCTTGTCTAATCGGACACAATGAATATCCTAAACTTGCAAAAAGACAGAATTTATTTGCCAGGACTTTTCAGGATCTTTATCCAGAACAATTCGTTAAATTTATTAGTTTTACAGCAAATTCCAGAGCTCCTATAAGTGAAAAAGAAGGAATATTAAAGGGGAGTGAAAATACCTCTCGTGGCAGATCATTACTGTTTTTATGTGCAGCACTTAGTGTGGCTGGTATTTTGGGAGAAAATGTACCGGTTTATATTCCAGAAAATGGATTTATCGGACTCAATATTCCATTAACGGGAGGAAGAAAAGGGACTTGCAGCACAAGAACTACTCATCCGTACTTTTTAAGACAATTTAATGATATCTTAGAAAAGGTAGGAATAAAGAATACTATTACCAATTTTTTCGCGTACAATACAAAGAGAGAGATTGGTAATAGTATAGATCGGAAGAGCACACGTCTGAACTCCAGTCACAGTCAACAATCTCGTATGCCGTCTTCTGCTTGAAAA
>ENA-UPXC01004606-UPXC01004606.1-human-gut-metagenome-genome-assembly--contig:-NODE-4606-length-12300-cov-10.520658_pt1 | contig 12300 bp, 10 predicted proteins | sample MGYA00250047_ERZ773371 | MGnify/ENA primary metagenome ERZ773371 (study PRJEB29103, sample SAMN06111975) | human gut metagenome | biome: human gut; feature: ankylosing spondylitis patient; material... | reverse complement strand
CGAGTGCGCATCTTTGGCACGTTAGTGCCTTTTTATGTAACAGGGAATTCCTCGGAATTTCCTGTTACATAAAAAAGCGGCAGTCCCACCAAAAAAAGCAAGACTGCCGCCAGATTTTCTCTTATATGATATGAAGCTGCTCAAACGCCCAGGCGATTCCGTCGTCTTCGACATCTTTGGTGATGAAAGCTGCGTAGGGCTCAAGCCCCTTCGCATGTTTCTCCATAATAATGCTGTTTCCGGCATACCGGATCATCGCCAGATCGTTCATGCTGTCCCCAAAAGCGTAGGAATCTTCCCTCGCGATCCCATATCGCTTTAAGATCACTTCCATCGCCGTCGCCTTATCATACCCCGTCGGCACGCACTCGTAAAGTCCGTGTCCCCGGTCGATGGCGGTCATGTCCGGCGCCAGGATCTTCAAGAAACCTTCCTCGTCACTGTTCTCATCCGCAAGAACACAGAACTTATCGAAATCCACTAACTCCGTATTCCAGTCCGCGCTGGCCAATCCCTGGTTCTTGTAGACCACATTTTTCACATGCTCGATCTCGTCCATGTGGGAGACACCGACCTGCACCGTACACGCCTTCGGTCCCTCTAAGATTCCGTCAAGTTTACACTCGAGGATCGCCTTCTGGAGCTCCCAACGGCGTTTTGCGGAGATCTTTCTGTGGAGCAGGGCTTTTCCCTCCGCCTCTATGTAGGTTCCGCAGCCGCAGAGGTAGCCGTCCACCGGTACTTTTCCCTCAACATCCTTCATCAGGCATCTCGTCCGGCCGGAATTGATAAATACCAGATGTCCGGCGCGGCGCGCCTCCGTTAAAGCAAGGGCCGCGCTCTTCGGGAGTTCCTTCGACGCATCCACCAGGAGCGTCCCATCGATATCAAAAAATAATGCTTTTCTCTTCATGATCTCCGTATTAGTTCACTGCGGAGCTGCTCTCGCTCTCCTCTGCAGCAGTCTCTTTCTCTTCGAGAATATTCTCAGCCTCTGTTGTCTCGGCTTCTGTCTCCGGTGTCTCTACATATGTGGAGTTGTCGATCAGGTAGTAGTAAACAGCGCCCATATCGAAGATCTGGTTTGCGGAATCCTCGCCGTAGGTCGTGATCATCTGCGCCGCGTTCTTGAAGTAGTTCATAACAGCGAGCTTATCTTTCTGTTCATCTGTCGCGGAAAGCTTCTCCTCTGCCTGGATCGCATTTAAAATGATCTGCTGTTTTACAAGGTTCTCTGCTGTGTCGCGGAGTCCGTCCTCGTCCGTTCCCAGGAACATGCTGAGGAACTGATCGAACTCAAGTCCATAGCTGCTTGCATAGCTGGAATATGTGCTCTTTAACTGGTTGAACATATCATCAACGGCATCCGGGTCTGCTGTAACCTCGGAGTTGTTGATGACCTCGTTTAAGAGCTCGCTTCCTGCCGCGTTGAAGAACTGGCTGTCAGCCTCTGCCTGAAGCTCCGCACGTACTTCCTCTCTTAACTGGTCAAGAGTTGCTGTATCGTCGTTGTAGTAACGTTTTGCGAGATCATCATCCACCTTGCTGTCAGACTCAGATTTTAACTGGTTTAATTTTACATGGAACACGACTTCCTGGCCTGCGAGGTCAGCGCTGCCGTAGTTGTCAGGGAATTTTAAGTTTAAGTCTTTCTCATCGCCGACATTCATGCCGATGACGCCGTCCTCAAAGCCGTCGATAAATGTGCCACTGCCAAGCTTCAGGTCAAAGCCCTTTTCGGTTCCGTTTGCAAATGCCTCGCCGTCCTTTGTGCCGGAGTAGTCGATATTCGCGGTGTCACCTTCCTGGGCCGGGCGTCCCTCGATGGTTACCGGGTACTCCGCGCAGAGTTCTTTTAATCTTGTCTCGACCTGGGCGTCAGTTACTTCCTCTTCCTTCGCGGAGAAAGTCAGGTTCTTGTAATCTCCAAGAGTTACGCTCTCCTCGTCGTGAAGCTCTTCCTCGGATTTTGTCTCTGTCTCAGTTGTCGCGGATACCGTCTCCTCTACAGCCGCGGAGCTGCTCTCAGTATTCTGATTCTTATTTCCGCATCCTGTTGCAATCACTGCAGCTACAGCAACGCAGATACCTGCTTTTATAATTTTTTTCATATTCTTGTTTCCTTCCATTCTGTCTCAATTTCCCCGCGCACCGCCCATCTTCCGGGTCACCCGCGCGTGATATTTATTCTAACATACCGCCACGCGAAAAAAAAGGGTGTTCACAGAATTTTAAGATATTAGTGTCCAAAGGTCTGAAGTCCGCCGCAAGCTTGCTTGCAGGAGGATTTTGGATCTTGGTATCAGAGAGGTCAAAAGACTTTTTGACCTCAACATCATTTTAAGAGAAAATCAAAAAGCATCCTGTAAGGATCATATCATCATGATCCCGCCAGGATGCTTTTTTACTATCTCTTATTTGTAGAACGCACAAAACGCCTTATATGTATTGTACACATCAAGCTTCGAAGCCAGCTCAAACGGCGCATGCATGGAAAGGATCGGAACACCGAGATCCACGACATCCACATCCATCATCGCCACAAACTGGGCGATGGTTCCGCCGCCACCCGCGTCAACGGCGCCGAGTTCGCCAGTCTGCCAGTAAACGCCATTCTCTTCCATGATACCGATGACCTTCGCCATGGTCTCCGCGCTGGCATCACTGCTGCCGGATTTTCCTCTCGCGCCCGTGTACTTTGTGAGTACGCAGCCTTTGTTTACATAGCTGGAGTTTCTGTTCTCGTAAACACTGGCGAACGTCGGATCATATGCCGCATTTACATCGGAGGAGAGGCAGATGGAATGGCGCAGAACGGTCTTTGTGTCCGCCCCAAAGCTCTCCGCAAGGTCCTCAACCGCATGGTGGACGTAGTCAGAGTGAAGTCCCGTATTTCCGACGGAGCCGATCTCTTCCTTATCTGTAAGGATCGTGAATGTGGTGTGCTCCGGGTTCTTCGCAGCAATCTCCGCCATCAGCGCTGTATACGCGCACACACGGTCATCCTGTCCATAGGAACCGATGAGGCCGCGGTCCAGTCCGATATCAACGGCCTTGTATGCCGGAACCATCTCGATCTCCGCACGGGTGAAATCCTTCTCCGTGATTCCGTAGCGGTCATTCAATAACTTCATCGCAAGGAGCTTCGCCGGATTCTTGATCTTCTCGTTCTCCTCGTCATGGTACGGGATGGAGCCGATGATGATGTTCAGCTCCTCGCCCTTTAAGCCCTCGCCGAGCTTTCTTCCGTTCTGCTCTGCCGCAAGGTGCGGGAGAAGGTCTGTCACGCAGAACTGCGGATCGCCCTCTTTCTCGCCGATGGAGACCTCAACAGTCTCTCCGTCCGCCTTCATAACGACGCCGTGCATGGATAACGGCACGGTGCCCCACTGATATTTGCGGATTCCGCCGTAGTAGTGCGGCTTTAAGTAGGCGATCTCGTCCTTTTCAAATAATGGGTTCGGCTTTAAGTCCAGGCGCGGGGAATCGATATGGGCGCCGTTCATGCGCAATCCCTCGTTCAGATCCTTTGTGCCGATGGTGGAAGCGATGATCGCTTTCTTTCGGTTTACCCAGTAGATCTTGTCGCCCGGCTTGTAGGACGCCTTCGGGTCAAATTCCTTGTATCCGGCGTTCGTTAAGAGCGATACCGCTTTTTTCACACATTCTCTCTCGGTCTTTCCCTCATTTAAGAATGTCTTGTATCCCTCGCAGAAATCCTGCGCCTCCGGAATCTGTTCCGGCGCTTTTTCTCCAATATGCGGAGCTTCCCAGAGAAGTGCTTTTTCCAGATCTTTGCCGTTCATGCTAAAAAACCTCCGTATGCGTATTTATGAATCACAGCAACTCACGCTGCCTGGTCCGAATTGCTCTGTTTTATGTAAACCATTTTCAGCCTGGACACATATTCAAATCTGTGTATGCAGCTGTCGTGTCTTATCTCTTACTTTGTCAGCAGATCCTTACTGTCGAGCATCAGTGTAAATGGACCATCGTTTAACAGGTCCACCTTCATATCTGCCCCGAACTCCCCATGTGCCACCTTCTCCACATGCATCCTGCACCGCTCCATAAAGTATTCATAGAGGCGGTCCGCATGATCCGGCGCTCCGGCGTCAGTAAAGCTCGGGCGGTTGCCCTTTCTGCAGTCCGCGTACAGCGTAAACTGGCTCACAACAAGGATCTCGCCGCCCACATCCTGGAGCGAGCGGTTCGTCTTTCCGTTCTCATCCTCAAAAATGCGGAGCTTGCAGATCTTGTCCGCCATCTTGTCCGCAATGCTCTCGTCATCCGTGTCGGAGACGCCGAGAAGGATCAGGAATCCCTGTCCGATGGCTCCCGTCTCCCGTCCGTCCACATGGACCGACGCGTGTTTTACTCTCTGTAATACGACTCTCATGTTTCCTCCGGCGCTCTGCCTGCACTCCATTTTCCGTACCGGCAGATCCGCCCATAAATTTTATATTTTCGCTGCTGGAATTCCCTGCCTTAACAAGAGCGGAAACGGCCTACGTTGGACCGTTTCCTGCAAGTTCTTCCTGTCTTTTTTCTGCCTTTTCCCGCTCGCGGCGCTTTTCTTCCTCAACACGCCGCTCTTCCTCCTCGACCGCCATGATCGCCTGGTTTAAGGAGAACATCTTCATGTCCAGCATATCCACCATATCGGCACAGGACTTCAACTCCCGCTCCAGATAATCCGGCGCTTTTCCTTCAAATTTATAAGCGATCTTGTGCTCTAAGGATGCCCAGAAGTCCATGGCAATGGTCCGGATCTGGATCTCGACCTTCGTGTCCCGCTTTCCTTCCGACAGATAGACCGGGATCGTCACCACCATATGGTAGCTCTTGTATCCGTTCGTCTTCGGGTATTTAATGTAGTCTTTGACGTGCAGGACCGTGATATCCGCCTGTCTTGCGATCATATCCGCAATCGGATAAATATCGGACATAAAGGAACAGATGATCCTGATTCCCGCGATATCATTTAAGTGCTCCACCATGTTTTCAATCGTGACTTCACATCCATCGTTCTTCAGCTTTTTCACGATGCTCTCCGGTGTCTTCAACCGGGAAGTGATATGTTCGATCGGATTGTAATTGTATAACTGGATAAATTCATTGTTTAAGATCTCGATCTTCGTGTTGATGGATTTTAACGCGGAGCTGTATAAAAACATTGTTGATTTCCACTGATCGATCTGATCAAAGCCTCCAGACTCTTTCGTCATGCTGACGCCCCCTTTCTTTGCAGCCGGGAACGTTCCGTCCATGCGACCATGTCTTCACGCGTTCTCTGCTACAGCTTCAGACCCTTTAAGAGATCCGCAAGACCTGTGCTTGCCTGACCTTCTTCCTTATATCCGTAGGTGTCCTCAGCTTCTCTCTCCTCTTCCTCCTCGATCAGCTCCTTCATAGACAGACTGATCTTGTTGTTTGCGGTGGAGATAATTTTTACACGTACTTCCTGTCCCTCTTTCAGAACAGCGCCCGGATGTTTGATCCTCTTTGTGCTGATCTGGGAGATATGGAGGAGACCGGTAAGTCCGTTCTCAAGCTCTACAAATGCGCCGTAGTCCTTTAAGGTCTCGACGGTACCCTTCATGACAGCGCCGACTTCGCATTTTGCAATTTTTTTGTTTGTCTCTTCCTGTTTCTTCTCTCTGGCTGCCTCGCGGCCGGATAATACGAGGCGGTGTGTCTCCTCGTCGGCGGTGATAACGGTTACCTCGATGGTCTTTCCGTCGAATTCCTTTAAGTCTTCCACATACTCGTCGCTCAGGCGGGAAGCCGGAATAAATCCGCGGATTCCTTCCAGGTACGCAACGGCGCCGGCGTTTACGATCTCCGCGATCTTTACCGGGACAACGGTGCGCTCTTCCATCATACTTTTCAGCTTATCCCATGCGAGGACCTGATTTGCTTCCTTCTTTGAGAGGACCATATTTCCCTCGCCGTCGTTTGTCGCCATCACGGTGGCTGTGATCTCGTCGCCCGGATGGATCATCTCTGCCATGTTGAAATCAGGATCTTCGCTCAGGTCGTCCTTGCGGATCACGCCGTCCGCGTAAGCCTTCAAGTCCACGATCACCGCGTCATCTGTCACATCGATCACGGTACCTGTCACAACATCGCCAACTCTAATTTTTTTAAGGGAAGCTTCCAGCTCCTCTTTGTAATCGTCCATGGATTCCATATGTCATCTCTCCTTTTCTCACCATCTGCCCTTACGCCGTTGGACGGCATAATTATGAATAGTAATTCCTTTCTCTATTTAACCATATTCTGTGAATATTTGCCATAGTTTTCACAAAAAAATCATGATAAAATGTGCATAGTAATTACTGTACACGGGTAGGAGTTTTCTGAGCTGAAAATTCCGTACAATACAGTGGCGGTAGTGGATTTTGCCGATCTGGAATGCGAAGCATCGGCAAAATCAGTTACTGTTTGCGCAAAGCGTGAGCAGTAACGCATAGTATATATTTTGGAGGCACTCACCATGAAAGATTATGCTGACCTGCATACCCATACCATCGCCAGCGGACATGCCTATGGAACCATCACGGAGATGGTCCATGCCGCCGCTTTAAAGGACCTGCCGATCCTCGGCATCACCGAGCACGCCCCGTCCATGCCCGGAAGCTGTGGGGAGATGCAGTTTTGTAACTTCAAAGTGATCCCGCCGGTCTTGGAGGGCGTCCGCCTTTTATTCGGCTGTGAGTTAAATATCGTAGATTATAAAGGAACCATCGACCTGTCGGAAAAGATGTTAAAGCGGTTATCCTACACCGTTGCCAGTCTCCATGACCTCTGCTTAAAGCCGGGAACAAGGGAAGAAAACACCTTCGCTGTCGTCACAGCATTAAAAAATCCATATGTCACGATCCTCGGACACCCGGATGACGGAAAATTCCCGCTGGACTACGAGGCGGTAGTGAAGACCGCAAAGGAGCACCACCGGATGATCGAGCTCAACAACACATCCCTGACCCCGGGCGGATCCCGCATCCACGCATACGAAAATGACCGGATCATTCTTCCGCTCTGTGCGAAATACAAGGTTCCGGTTATCATGAACAGCGATGCCCACTTTACGACGGCTGTCGGGGAACATGGACGGGCGGAGGCCCTCTTAAAGGAGTTAAACTTTCCGGAGGAACTGATCGCAAACTATCATACGGAGATCCTGAAGGAATATATTCCGGATTTAGCTGACTTCCAGGGTTGAATCATCTGATAAAAGGGGGCTTGCCTTTACTGCTGGCAGCATATTTCAGCTGTCTGACAGCACAAAAAACGGCTGCGAAGTTTTATTTCACTTCACAGCCGTTTCCTCTTTCGTAAAAATCATTCCAGAATTACTTCAGCAGTTTGTCGACCTTCGCCCACAGTGCCTGCAGTTCCTTCTGATCGCTCAGACGGTCTTTCTGGATCCGGATAATATTCTCCAGCGCCGCATTCGCGCCGTCCGCATTTAACTTCTCGTCACAGGTCTTCTTCGCCTTTGTGTACGGGTCCATGCTCTCCTGATCCTCTTCCTGCTCTGCCTGGAGCTTCCGGATCTTCTCCACAAGCTTTACCGCCTCGTCCGACGGGTTCTTTACATCCTGCCAGTTTAAAAGGTGGGTGTTGTTCTCCGCGTTGATCGTATCCAGTGCAATACTGTTCTTTAACATCGTTTTCCAGTTGTCCGAGATCGCCGTCTCATACGTCTGCTTCGCAGTCTTATTATCCGCAAAAGCTGTCAACGGCATTCCCGCAAGACATACCAGAAGACCGAATAAAAATAAAATCCTCTTCATCTTCGTGTCCTCCTCATTGCAAGCTGATAATCAATCTCTTGACACTTTCGTGCTCCCGAGATACTAAAACATCTGAAACCCACCCGATTTTACTTTTTATTCAATAGGTGGATATTTTCCATGTTCCGTTCATTCAAAGAATATCTGCAAATGTCTGCTTATCACACTTACAAGTCCACTCTCTGAACTGTTATCATCTTATCACACTTCTGTCCATTCTTCTACGGCAAAGCTGCGGCAATCCTGCGGCAGTATGATCGTAAATATGGCACCTTCCGGCGAGGCTTTTGCCGCAATATCGCCTCCCATGTACTCCATGGAGCGTTTTGCGATGGAAAGCCCCAGCCCGTGATTTCCGTTCTTCCCTTTATAAAAGCGATCGAACAGATGAGGAAGATCGTCTTCTAGGATTCCCGGCCCGTCGTCCCGGATCGTGATCTTTAGCTGCTCCCCGTTCTCCTCCACGGAGATCCAGACCATCTCCTTTGCGTATCGGATACAGTTTGATGTCACATTCGAGAACGCCCGGCCTAAAAGCATCACATCCGAGATAATTTTATGCTCATCCCCCGGCAAAAATTCCAATTTTATTTTTTTCTGATACGCAAGTCCCTCAAGGCGCTCGATCTGGTCCTCGATGTACTCCCGGATCCCCATCTCCACCGGCACAACCTGGTACCGCATCTGGTCCATTCTCGTCAACGTCAGGATCCCGTCAACAACTTCCGTCAGGCGGCTGCTCTCGTCCAGGATCACGCCTGCTGCCTGAGAGACGTCCTCAAAGACGCCTCTCTGGATTCCCTGGGCATAACCGCTGATGGACATAAGCGGCGTTCTGAGCTCATGGGACGCGTTCTGGAAAAACACACGCTCCGCCTCGTCCGCCTTTAAGAGGTTATCCTGCATCTGGTTGATCTCATTTTCCAGCTCGTAGAGCTCCTTTACGTTGGTTCCGGTCTCGACTTTCTTAAACTTCTTCTCACCGATTCCCCGCGCAGCTTCGCAGAGACGGCTCACCGGAGTCGAAATACTTCCCGCGACGAACCAGAACAGCACAATGGACACGCCCGCCATCGCTCCCATGATCATGAACACCAGTCTCGACACCTCATTTAAGATCACGCTGGTATCGTGGATCGGACAGTATAAGAGCACATTCTGGACATGACCGGGCCGATTCTGACCCACATCCAGGAAATAGAGCATATATTTTGTGTCACCGATGGTCTCCTCCGTGATCTCCCCGCTCTCGAACGCCGGATCATTTCCGGTCATTCTCGTCAGGAACTCCGAGTACATCTGGGTCATCTCCGGCTGGTCATCATAGTTTTTCGGATACAGCACCCGGTACTTGTTTCCGATCACCAGCATCTTCGACTCCCCGGACTCCGTCTGGGCCGCGTTCCGCAGGGCATTTAGGAGACTTCTCCTGTCATCCTGCGCATTTGTCTCGTCCGGCACGTCCAGGTTCCTGTACTCGTCCGCCAATTCCTCCACCGTCTTCACCATCTGCCCCAGGTCACGCTTCGCGTTGTAGTTCATATGTCCGTCCAGCGCATAGCTGAACACGAACCACGCCGCAACCGGGAACGCGATCAGAAGAAGCATCACCGGAAGGAATATCTTCATCCGGATACTTAATTTCATGCCTCTCCTCCACTCGTCAGGCGGAATCCGTAGCCCCATACGGTCTCGATCTTCACGGTGCTCTTCTGGTCCTTCAGTTTCTTCCTGAGACGCTTCACCATGTCATCCACGGCGCGGGTGTCAACTTCCCTGCTGTCCACCTTCCAGAGAGATTTTAACAGGTCATCACGGCTCGCCGCATGTTCCTGGCGCTCCAGCATATGGCACAGGAAGTCGAATTCCAGCGGTGTCAGGGCAAAATCTTCGTCCTTTAACTTCGCGGCACGGCGCTTCGGGTAGAGCTTGATATCCCCGATCTCATAGGAATCCTTCGCCTCTTCCTCCTGTCCGGAGAATGTGTCCACGCGGCGGAATAACGCCTTGACTCTCGTCACAAGTTCCAGCGGCAGGAACGGTTTTACCATGTAATCGTCGCTTCCGAGAGTGATTCCGGTGATCCGGTCTAACGGGGAATCCTTTGCAGAGACAATGATGATCGGAACATGGCTCGTCTTCCGGATCTGGGTGCAGACCGTGAGGCCATCCATCCCCGGCATCATGATATCGAGGATGCAGAGATCCGGCGCTTTTTTCTGGAACGCGTCAAGAAGGGACTCGCCATCCCCGAAGCACTCCACCTCATATCCCTCTTTTTCCAGGAAATTTTCTATCAGAAAACAAATGTTTTTTTCATCATCCGCCACATAGATCAGCTTTGGCATAATTTTCCCTCCTGTATTTCTATTATCTGCCAGAATGCGCAGCCCATTCCGCCGCCTTTCGGCAGTCTGCGTTCCCGAGTTTTAGCTTCTTTGTTAACGCCCATTATACCATGCCTTTCCTTGCATGGTAAATACCTGCCGCAGAATTGCCGCACGACCGCCCGGACCCGCGTCTCATTCTGATCATCTGAATATTGTAACTGTTCAGTACCTCACAGTTACGGGCAAAAATCCATTCCAAATCGGCTTCGCCGATGGGATTTTTGCCTTTAAGCCTATGTTTTATTACGGTCAGCGCAGCAAATGCGCAGACCTACTGAACAGTTACTGAATATTTTCAATTTCTGCTCCTGCAGCCGGGAACAGAGGACAAAACTTCGCAGAAAATTTTCCGCAAAACTCCTTTTTCCATTGTACTTTTCAGCAAACTGTTGTAAACTAACTCTATATCACAGCGCAGTGCGAAAGAAATGATTTTCCCACTCGCCATCCTAAATTTTCAGAAAGGAAGGAATCTCACATGAATAAAGACCTGGAATTTCTCACCCGCGTGATCGACGAAAAATCCGCGAAGATCCTGGATGCCAACGATAAGATCTGGGAGTATGCCGAGCTGGCGTTCCATGAGACAAAATCGGCTGCCCTGTTAAAATCAATCTTAAAAGAAGAGGGCTTTACCTTGACGGAAGGTGATGCCGGAATCCCGACCTGCTTTACCGGAACCTTCTCCTACGGAACCGGAAAACCTGTGATGGGAATCCTCGGCGAGTACGATGCCCTGTCTTCCCTGAGCCAGAAGGCCGCTGACCCGCACAAGGAACCGTTAAAGGAAGGCGCTCCGGGACATGGCTGCGGCCACTGCGCGCTCGGTACCGGCGCTCTCGCCGCTGCCCTGGCTGTCAGGGAATACCTGATCGCCAACAAGAAGGACGGAACCATCATCTACTTCGGCTGCCCGGCTGAAGAAGGCGCAGGTTCCAAGCAGTTCATGGCCCGCGCAGGCATGTTCGACGATGTCGATTTCGTATACTCCTGGCACCCGGCAACAAAGAACGCCGTCGAGTGCAATCACAGCAACGCCATCATGGGCGCAAACTTCTATTTTAAGGGTGTTGCCTCCCATGCAGGCGCAACCCCATACCTCGGAAGAAGTGCCCTGGACGCCGTTGAACTCATGAACGTGGGCTGCAACTACCTGAGAGAGCACATGATCCCGGAGGCGAGGATCCACTACGCTTACATCGATGCCGGCGGAACCGCCCCGAACGTCGTACAGGATCACGCGACGATCCGCTATGAGGTCCGCTCCCCGTGGGTCTACCAGGTAAAAGAGCTCTTCGAGCGCGTAAAAAATGTTGCCCGCGGCGCATCCATCATGACCGATACCACCTTTGAGTGCGAGCTTTCCATGGCGTTCACCGAATATCTTCCAAACAACGCCCTGGCGGCGGTTGCGGACGAGTGTTTACAGGAAGTCGGCGCTCCGAAATGGGATGACGCGGATTACAGGATGGCAAAGGAATTCTTAAATACCTACCCGGCGACCACCCTGGAAAACATCAAATCCCAGATCATTGAGACTTACGGGGAAGACCGCTTAGAGGAGATTCTTGAAAGGCCGCTGGATTCCGAGATCCACCCGTTCAACCCGGATAAGATCAAGCTGACTGCCGGATCTACAGATGTGGGTGATGTCGGATACGCCGCCCCGACCTTAAACATCAATATTGCCACCGCATGTGTCGGAAATGTCGGACACTCCTGGCAGATGGTTGCCCAGTCCTGCAGCCCGTTAGCCCACAAGGGACTCCTGACCGCAGCAAAAGTCCTGGCTCTCTCCTGCATCCGCACCATGGACCGCCCGGATGTGATCGAAGCCGCAAAGAAAGAACTCCACAAGAGAAACGGTGGACACTATACCTGCCCGCTGCCGGATTCTGTTGAGCCGCCGTTAGATACATACTAAACCGTCGATTCACGGTTCTCCGCAGACTCCATCTTTCACAATTTGAAACTGCTTTATCTGTAAAATCTTGTCTGCGTGAGTTCAGTCTTTCATACAAAAAACGGATATTTTGTTACAGTTCAGCCATGCGCTGGTTTGAATGAGAAAGTGTGTTGCAAGCTTGCTTGCATAAGCACTTTTTCAT
>ENA-UPXC01004599-UPXC01004599.1-human-gut-metagenome-genome-assembly--contig:-NODE-4599-length-12315-cov-3.136133_pt1 | contig 12315 bp, 9 predicted proteins | sample MGYA00250047_ERZ773371 | MGnify/ENA primary metagenome ERZ773371 (study PRJEB29103, sample SAMN06111975) | human gut metagenome | biome: human gut; feature: ankylosing spondylitis patient; material... | reverse complement strand
GATAAGGTTACAAGCTGGCTGAAAGACGGCGTTGTGATCTTGAACACACTCAGTTCAACAGTAAGCTTTGTGACAGATCTTTTCTCAGGTCTTGTGAACTTCTTTTTGGGAATCTGCTTTGCGGTCTATATGCTTGCCGCAAAAGAGCGGCTCAAAGACCTGTGTAAGCGCATAAGCCGTGCTTTTCTCAGCAATCGTATCACTGACCGCATAAGCCGTATATGCCGTCGCTCTATCGACACTTTTGCGAACTTTCTTGTGGGTCAGACCACGGAAGCCCTTATCCTCGGCTCCCTTTGCGGTATTGGTATGGCTATCTTCCGTTTCCCGAATGCAGTGCTTATTGCCATACTCGTTGCCTGCACTGCACTTATCCCTATTGTGGGAGCTTTTCTTGGCTATGTGGTGGGCTTCCTGCTTATATGCGTGACGGATTTCAAGCAGGCTGTGCTGTTTTTGTTGTTCATGTTCATTATTCAGGCTATTGAGGGCAATCTTATCTATCCAAAGGTGGTAGGAAACTCGGTTGGTCTGCCGTCACTATGGACACTTTTCGCTATCACCATAGGCGGAAACCTCTTCGGCATATTCGGAATGTTCATCGCTGTTCCTGTGTTCTCTGTTATATACTGCACTTTTGGAGAGGTAGTCAACTACAGAAATGAAAAGAGAGCTGTCAAGGTGGAGGATATATCATAATAAAATAATCCGTCAAAAAAGGCTGCACAATTTCGTGCAAACTTGAGCTTATTGACAACGTCCTAAATAAGCGGGACGTTGAGGGCGCCGTCCCCTACAATTTATGTAAATACGCTGTTCATATGTAGGGGCGACCTCAGATCACCCCTTTATTATAGTTTTTCGACACACAAAAAAGGCTGCACAATTTCGTGCAGCCTTTCGCTATTTATGCTATTTTGTTATTTTACATAGCTTACATGAAGCAGTTCATGCTCTCTGCCCTTGAGGATACCCTCGTAAAGCTTATCCATAAGCGGATTTTCTTCTGAACGTTTCAAAGTGCAAAGCTTGTCAGCATTGTAAAGATTAACACTGCGCTCTTTCTTCTCGTCGATAGTAGCCTTTGGCTGACCTGCGCCGCCTATACAGCCGTTCGGACAAGCCATAACTTCGATAAGGTCGAAATGCTCGCCAGCTTTCATTCTGTTCATTATGACTTCAACATTGCGAAGTCCGTTTACAACGCAGACCTTGATAGCCTTGTCGCCAAGAGGTACTTCAAGCTCCTTTATGCCCTCGAAGCCTCTTACGCCCTCGAATGCAAGATTTCTCAGGGAAGCGAGTGACTTGTCTGTGGAAACACGTCTGATAACTGCTTCTGTTACACCGCCTGTTACACCAAAGATAACACCTGCGCCTGTCATAGTGCCGAACGGCATATCAACAGCTTCCGGCTCTATTTCGTTGAACACGATACCGGCTTCTTTTATCATCATGATAAGCTCCTGAGTTGTGATGACAAAATCAACCAACGGTTTGCCGTTCTCGTCCTTGAACTCATCTCTTGCGGCTTCGCCCTTTTTAGCAGTGCAAGGCATAACAGCAACAGAAAGTATCTTCTTGCCCTCGCCCTTGAACTTCTCGTTTATTACGGAAGCAAACATCTGCATTGGTGAGCGGCAAGTGGAAATGTTAGGCAGTATCTCAGGATACTCGTTCTCAGCATACTTTATCCATGCAGGACAGCATGATGTGAACAGCGGGAGCTTTCCGCCGTTTGCAAGCCTGTCTGCAAACTCCTTTGACTCTTCCATAACAGTGAGGTCTGCGGCTGTAGATGTGTCAAAAATGTAGTTGAAGCCTATTCTTCTAAGTGCTGCAACTATCTTGCCCATAACGTTCTCACCGTTGTAACCGAACTCTTTTGCCACTGCAACTCTTACAGCCGGAGCTACCTGAGCCACTGCAATAGTGTCCTCCTGATTAAGCTCTTTCCAAAGCCTGTGGCTGTCGTTCTTTATGATTATAGCGCCTGTTGGACAGACTGCCGCACACTGACCGCAGCCAACGCAGTTTGAATCGCCTATAGGCTTGTCAAATGAGCAGGCTACCTTCATTTTTGAACCTCTGAATGCAAAATCTATTGCACCAACGTTCTGTACCTCGTTGCACACTCTTACGCAGTCACCGCAGAGGATACACTTGTTGGCGTCCCTGGTGATAGATACAGAAGAATCATCGATACAAGGCTTGGACTTTGGATTGTCAAAACGTACCCTGTGGATATCAAATCTTGCGGCAAGCTCCTGCAATTTGCACTTGCCGTTTTTATCGCAGGTCGTACATTCGCCGCAGTGGTTTGAAAGAAGAAGTTCCAATATCATCTTGCGGTATTTTCTCAGCCTTGGTGTGTTTGTGTATATCTCCATACCGTTTCTCGGAGGAGTTGAGCAAGCGGCTTCCATGCCACCCCACTTGTTTTCCACCATGCACATTCTGCAGGCACCGTATACTGAAAGCTCAGAATAGTAACAGAATGTAGGAAGCTCGATGCCTGCCTTTCTGATAAGCTCAAGCAGATTTTTTTCACCGTTTATAGCAACGGGGATATTGTCGATTATCATAAACTCTTTATTCATAGCTAAAATTAAACCTCCTTGACAGCTTTGAAATGGCAGTTGGAAATACAAGCTCCGCACTTTATGCACTTAGAGGTGTCGATCTTGAACGGCTTTTTGATCTCACCGCTGATCGCACCCACAGGACAGACTCTTGAACACTTTGAACAGCCCTTGCATATCTCAGGGTCGATCTGATATGTCACAAGCTTCTTGCAGTTGCCTGATGGACACTTCTTATCTCTTATGTGAGCTTCATATTCCTCACGGAAGTTCTTTATTGTAGATACAACAGGGAATGCAGCCGTCTTTCCAAGACCGCAGAGAGCAGTTGAGGAGATAGTGTCGGCAAGCTCAAGAAGCAGTTCGATATCCCCCTCCTGACCGTTACCATTTACGATACGCTCAAGTATCTCAAGCATTCTCTTTGTACCCTCACGGCACGGAACGCACTTTCCGCAGGACTCGTTCTGGGTGAAATTCATGAAAAATCTTGCAACTTCTACCATACAGGACTTATCGTCCATAACAACAAGTCCGCCTGAGCCGATCATAGCACCGACTTTTTTCAGCGAGTCAAAGTCAAGCTGGATATCGAGGTTAGGCGTAACAAGACAGCCGCCTGACGGACCGCCTATCTGAACAGCCTTGAACTTTCCGTCACCTCTCATGCCGCCGCCGATATCGAATATTACCTTTCTGAGAGAAGTTCCCATTGGCACTTCTATAAGACCGGTGTTCGAGATGTTGCCCGTAAGAGCGAAAGCCTTTGTTCCAGGGGAGTTCTCAGGGCCTATGCTCCTGAACCATTTTGCACCGTTGTTTATGATAACAGGCACGTTGGCAAGCGTTTCAACGTTGTTGAGAACTGTAGGCTCGTTGAAAAGACCATGTTCAACAGTTCTTGGCGGCTTAACTCTAGGCATACCACGCTTGCCTTCGATAGAAGCCGTCAGGGCAGAGCCTTCGCCGCATACAAATGCGCCTGCACCACGGTTTATATGTATTCTGAATGAGTAATCTGTGCCGAGTATATTGTCACCAAGCAGACCAAACTGCTCAGCCTGTGCGATCGCACCTTTAAGACGTGATACTGCCAGCGGATATTCCGCACGAACGTAGATATATCCCTCTTTCGCGCCTGTTGCGATACCGGCTATCATCATGCCTTCAAGAAGTCTGTGTGGGTCGCCCTCCATGATAGAACGATCCATAAATGCGCCAGGGTCGCCCTCGTCACCATTGCAGACTATGTATTTTGTAGGGCTTTTCTGCTTTGCAACGCTTGTCCACTTTCTGCCAAGAGGGAATCCTCCGCCTCCACGTCCACGAAGATTAGATTCTGTCATTTCGTTGAGGATATCCTCAGGTGACATATCGAGAAGTGCCTTTTCAAAGGCTCTGTAGCCGCCTATAGCAAGATATTCCTTTATGGAAGTAGCGTCAATGTGACCGCAGTGTTCAAGGACGATACGCTGCTGCATCTTATAGAATGGTATTTCTGACTGCTGGCGATATATTTCACCGTTTTTCTTGTAGCATAGTCTTTCAACGCACTCGCCATTGCAGATAGTCTTGTCAACTATCTCGTCAACATCGTCAAGCTTCACCTTGGTGTAAAGCCAACCCTCCGGCTCTATTCTAACAAGTGGACCCATTTCGCAGAAGCCGTGACAGCCACTTCTTTTTACGCCAATAGCGCCCTCGTGAATATCATCATCGTGTGGCTCGTCAGCAAGTGCTACCACGCACTCCAATCCCTTTGCGGAGATAGTTTCTATAAGCTTCTGGTATATGTTCAGCGAACCGCCTGCAACACAGCCTGTACCTGCGCAAACAAGCACTTTTCTAGACTGCTTGTCAACAAGCTTACCATACTGTTCACGAGCGTTGTCAAGATCGTATTTCGTTTTCAGCAGCATATTATTCAGCCTCCTTTTCTCTCAGTTCCTTAAGCAGAGCCGCAGCCTTGTCAGGATTCATCTCAGGATGAACAACATCATTCACAGTGAGAACAGGGGCAAGTCCACAAGCACCAAGACATGAAACAGTTTCCACTGTGAACATCAGGTCGTCAGTAGTGGTTTTCTTCTCGCTAAGACCAAGCTCTCCTCTGAGATATTCGAGAATAGGTATAGATTTTCTTACATGACAGGCAGTGCCGTCACAACATTTGATAACGTATTTGCCCTTTGGCTCGAGAGAAAAATTCTCATAAAAGGTCGCAACGCTGTATATTCTTGCTTCGCCTGTGCCAAGCTTTTTTGCAAGATATGGGAATATTTCCTTTGGAAGATAGTGATATATCTCCTGAATATCCTGCAATATGGCTATGACCGCTGTTTTTTCATGATTTTCAAGAATTTTGTCGATCGGTGAATAATCAAATTCTTTTGTCATAAAATTTCCTCCATATAATTAAAGTTAAATTTGATTACAAAGTCAATAATCAAGACATACTGTCAACTATAATTATATACTATATGACACAAAATGAATAATGTTTTTATTTACATGGGCTATATATAATTAGAATAAGCATTGACTAACTTGTAGAAATACACATAAACGAAAACGTTTATATAGTTACAATGCACAAAAAATCGAGCCATTTCTCAATGACTCGACCTGCTGATATTATTTGATAAACTGAATTAATTATAAAAAATCATAGTCGTTTGTTTCATTAGATATACCTAACATTTCGTATATTATGTTAAGCCTTGCGAATACTTATCTCTCCTGAGGAAATATATTCTTCTCTGCCGTCTTCGTATCTGACGTGCAGGCGGCAGTCCTCATCAGCCCCAAGCATTGTGGCAGGAGTTTTTTCGCTTCCTCTTATGACGTTTATCTTCTCGCCTACCCACAGCAAGCGTTTTCTGTATTCCGGGTAAAAGCTGTTTTCTTCAAAGCTGTCATAAAGACGCATGAAATTGTTTATTATCTCTGCGGCTATCCTGTTTCGCATATCGCTTTTTCTTTCGTGGAATATCGGTCCTGCGATATCTCTTATTGCCTCAGGAAAACCGCCTTCCGGCTCGTAGGTGTTCACACCGATACCAAGCACAGCGTAGTCAAGTCCGCCGCTTTCCATGCTGAAAGAAGCCTCCGTGAGTATTCCGCATATCTTCCTGCTGTTTATGTATATGTCGTTCACCCACTTTATGTCAGGCTTCTGATCGCTGACCTTTTCCACTGCAAGGGCAACTGAAACTGCAGCAGCAGTGGTTATCTTAACAGCGTCAGCCGCAGCCATGTCAGGGCGGAGAAGAATGCTCATGTAAAGTCCCGAATCAGAGGGAGAAAAGAAAGAACGTCCAAGCCTTCCACGCCCCTGCGTCTGCATACCTGCAATGACTATCCTGCCCTCGGGCACGCCCTGATTTGCATAGTCTTTGAGTACCAGATTAGTGGAGCTTACTTCCTTGTATACCTCTATTTCAAGTCCCTGACGGTCAGGGTCAAGATATTTTTTTATGCCTTCAAGGGAAAGTATATCGGTGTTTTCATCAAGGGAATAGCCCTTGTTCGTCACCGCAGAGATAGGGTAGCCGTTTTCCTGCAAAGCTTTCACAGCTTTCCAAACAGCCCCTCGGGTGCAGCCCAGCGTGTCAGCAAGCTGTTCGCCTGAAAGATATTTGCCCTTGTTATCGTCGAGAAGTTCCAGCACTTTGTCTTTTATTGCCATAGAAATGCCTCCTTAATGAGATAATTATAGCACAAAAGGTCAAAGTGTTCAACCCTCATCCTAAAAAATCCCTAGCCTACTCCACATTAAGAAACCATTAAGAAAAAATTGTGCAAAATGACGGATAATAATATTTGCATTTTGCACAGCTATGTTGTATAATATAATAGTATATGTATGAATTGAAACAGAAAAGGACGATGACAATGTTTTATAACCTTTTGGCTAAGACTGATAATACCACCTTGGTGCTACTTGTACCAATGCTGTGCAGTTTTCTTATTGCATTTTTCAGCCTGAAATTTTTCAAACGTATTTTGCCTAAAGATCAGGGCAGAGCGTTCGCTGTGAATGGTGCTCTTTCTGAGGGCAAGCCCCGTGGTGCAGGAATAATCTTCGTGACTTCTTTTACACTTTGCACCGCACTTTTTTATCCTCTTGACATTGAGAACATAATCTATCTCGTGCTTGTATATGCCGCCATGCTCAGCGGATATTTTGATGATGCCGCCGAAACTCCTTGGGGCAACCTGAAAAAGGGTCTTATTGACCTTGTCATATCTCTTGGCATTGCGTTTACATACTATTTTTATAACGGCTCGCAGGTGAAGCTTTATATCACAAATTCCACTTTCACTATCCCTGTTCATCATCCTTGCAGGCGTCCTCGTTTGGACGGCTATAAACGTTACAAACTGTACAGACGGCGTTGACGGGCTATGCGGTTCATTGGTCATGACAGTTCTTCTGCCACTTGCATTTATGGTGACAAAGAGCGGTGCGGCTGATATGCTCCTTCCTATGATAATGTTCGTGACGCTTGCGGCTTATCTGTGGTTCAACTGCTCACCTAGCCAGATGCTCATGGGTGACGCAGGCTCGAGAGCGCTGGGCGTTTTCCTTGCGGTGATGTTCTTAAAAACTGCCGCACCGTTCGCATTTATCCCTATGGCTATAGTTATCATACTTGACGGCGGACTCGGACTTCTGAAGCTTTCTTTCAGACGTTTCCTGAAAATAAAGAATTTTATGGAGGGCATAAGAACTCCTCTTCACGACCATGCAAGAAAGAACAAGGGCTGGTCTGATACTCAGGTAGTAATAAGATTTACAATTTTGCAGATAATAGTAAATCTGTGCTTTATGGCATTCGTGCTGTAAAAAATATGTGTGGGACAAAAACGGTCTGACCTTTTAATGGACAGGCTGAAAATTCGGAGATGATGAAAATAAAAAAGAACCTGAAATATGTTCTTAATATATTCTTTATTGTGGTCATAGGCTGGCTGACAGTAAGACTGCTTTTCAGAGGAGAAGAATTTTCCGACATAGTGGCAGATCTTCACCTTGCAAAGAAAAGCTGGCTTGCAGTGGGTGCTGTGTGCGTGTTCTGCTATGTGGCAGGGGAGTCGGTCATAATAAAGTATATGCTGAGGCTTTTTGAAGTAAAAACTCCTTTCAGGCGTTGTTTGAAATACTCGTTTATAGGCTTTTTCTTTAGCTGTATAACGCCGTCTGCTTCCGGCGGACAGCCTGCGCAGATGTATTACATGAAGAAAGACGGCATAAAGATAGGCTTTTCCACCTTGATAATGCTTATCATCACCATAGCTTTCAAGGCTGTGCAGGTGCTTCTTGCAGTGGCGTTCCTGCTTTTCAACTTTGGCTTTATAAAGATTCATGTGGGACGGCTTTGGTGGCTTCTGCTTATCGGCTTTATACTGAATATCGCCTATATCGCAGGGCTTGTGTTTATTTTCTATAAGCCTTTGTGGGCGAGAAAAATGGGCATAAAGCTTATAAATCTTCTGACACGCATAAGGATACTCAAAGAAAAGAACAACGAAAAATACATAAACAAAATAAAGCGTATCTGCGACAATTACATGATCGGTTCGGAATATATAAAGAGCAATGTGCATACTGTGATAAATATTTTTCTTATCACACTGGTGCAGAGACTGTTCCTGCTGGCTGTCACATGGATAGTGTATAAGTCCTACGGCCTTAGCGGAACAAGTTTTTGGAATATTATCGCACTTCAGACTATGATAGGCGTTGCAGTTGAAATGCTGCCATTGCCTGGCGCGGCAGGCGTAACAGAGGGCTGCTTCACATATATGTTCAGTAGCATTTTCACCGCAGAGCTTGTAAAGCCTGCAATGCTACTGAGCCGTGGACTCAGCTTCTATTTACTGCTGATAATGAGCGCATTGGTAACGTTCGTGGCTCATTTTATCGTTATGAGGAATGATAAGAAGAATAGTCTTGAGGGGTCGCAGGAAGTTAAAAAAGAAGTCGAAAAAGAATGAGAGGAAAAGAAAAAATGATCGGTTTTTATAATTATTCGGTAATACTCACATACATAGGACTTGTTTCGTCAGTGTTCGGGATCACTCAGGTCTTTGAAAATCATATGTCCATAGCCTTTCTCTGCCTGCTTCTTTCGGGTATCTGCGACCTTTTTGACGGCAAGATAGCAAGAAGCATGAAAAACAGAACAGAGCATGAAAAGGTCTTCGGCATACAGATCGACTCGCTGTGCGACCTTGTTTGCTTCGGTGTTTTCCCTGCTGTCATAGGCTATCACTACAATTCAGTTTATCCGCTTCGTCTTATCGCAAGCATTATGATAGTTCTTGGTGCTGTTATCAGACTTGGCTACTTCAACGTTATGGAGGAAGAGCGTCAGAGAAACACAACAGAGAACAGAAAAGAATATAAGGGTCTGCCTGTTACAACAGTTGCTATGATACTTCCTCTGCTGTTCATGGGTCAGCACAATATACCGAGAAATATTTTTCCATTTGTTTTCCATAGCTTTATGATACTTATTTCAATACTCTTTGTATTGAAAATAAATGTCAAGAAGCTTTCCATGAAGGGCGTGCTGATACTCTTTACTATAGGTGCGATAATCCTTCTCGGCTATCTTAAAATGCAGCATATAATCTAAGATAAAAGTTACCTGAATGGGAAATGTTTTTGCCGGACAGGTGTGTGAAAAACAGGACGTCGGGTGTGTCGTCCCTACAATAATGTAAATAAAAGGAGAGAAACAGATGAAATATCGTGACAGACAGGGTAGAGAATACGAACAGACCACATCTCAGGATAGCTTTCTTGCGGCTGCCTACAGCTCGGCAATGGGCAGGGCGCTTATGAAATTTCTCGGCTGTCCGATATTTTCAAAGTGTGCAAGAGTGATACTTGACAGCAAGTTCTCAGTGCCTTTTATTTTCGGCTTTGCAGAAAAAAACGGAATAGATATGTTTGACTATGAGGAAAGAATGTATCGCTCATTCAATGATTTTTTCACAAGAAAAATAAAGCCTGGCAGACGTTTTATCACTAAGGACAAGAATCTGCTTGTTTCACCTTGTGACGGCAAGGTGACTGCTTATAAGATAACACAGTCTGATACCTTTATTATAAAGAACGCAGTGTATAATACCGCCTCGCTTCTCAGGGACAGCAAGCTTGCAAAGCGTTATGAGGGTGGCTATGCAGTTATCATCAGACTTTCAGTGGACGATTATCACCGTTATTGTTATTGTGCAGACGGTGTAAAGAGCCACAACAGAAAGATAAATGGTATCCTTCACACTGTGAACCCTGTGGTGAACAATTATCTGCCTGTTTTCAAGGAAAATTCCAGAGAATATTGCATGATAAGAACGGAGCAGTTCGGAGATATTATTCAAATGGAAGTCGGTGCTCTTATGGTGGGCAAGATATCAAATCTGCACACTGAGGGCGGCGTAAAGGTCACAAAGGGCGAAGAAAAGGGATATTTCGAGTTCGGCGGCTCAACTATCCTGCTGCTTCTTGAAAAGGACAAGGTAAAGCTTTGCGATGACCTGCTTAAAAATACGAGGGAGGGCTTTGAAACTAAGCTTCTTCAAGGCTCGGTGCTTGGCGAAAGTCTGAAGTAAAAATATCTAAGAAGTAAAAAACATAGGCAAGGGGCATGGTTGATGTACAGATTGAATTATGAACAGTTCGACAGAGATAATCAATATATAGGAAACGATCTGGGTGCGGTCATGAAAGAGGGCAAAACTGTATTTAAAACATGGTCGCCGCTTGCAACGGGAGTTTATCTTAATCTGTATCTTGACGGCGAGGGCAAAAGCCGTCTTGAAAGCCTGCCTATGGAAAGGCTTGACCACGGTGTTTGGTATGTCGAGATACTCCGTGACCTTGACGGCGTTTTTTATACCTATACATTTGAGTTCGATCACAAAACAAGGCATGAAACTATAGATATCTATGCAAAAGCCTGCGGAGTCAACGGAAACGTTGGTGCGGTGGTGGATTTCAAGACCACCGACCCTGAGGGCTGGGACAAGGTCAAGAAGCCTAAGTGCAGAAATGCCTGCGACGCAGTGGTGTATGAGTGCCACGTCAGGGATTTTTCTGCGGACAGTTCATCAGGCGTTGCTCCTGAGCATAGAGGTAAGTATGTGGCTTTTGCCGATAAGGGTACAAAATATCAGGGCGTGAACACTTGTATCGAGCATCTAAAAGAGCTTGGCATAACCCATGTTCACCTGCTTCCTGTGGAAGATTATGCCACTGTGGACGAGAGCAAGCCCTGGCTCAATCAATATAACTGGGGTTATGACCCTAAGAACTTCAACTGCCTTGAGGGGTCATATTCCACAGACCCTTATGACCCTAAGTGCAGGATAAGAGAGTTCAAACAGCTTGTTATGGCACTTCATGAGAACGGCATTGGCGTTGTTATGGACGTGGTATACAATCACACTTACTATACTGAGGAGTCAGCTTTTGAGCGTTCTTTTCCATATTATTATCATAGGATAAGAAATGACGGCTCATTTTCAAACGGTTCGGGCTGTGGAAACGAAAAGGCTTCAAACCATATGATGATGAGAAAATTCATGATAGATTCTCTCAGATTTTGGGCAACGGAATATAAGATAGACGGCTTCCGCTTTGACCTTATGGCGCTTCACGATATTGAAACTGTGAACATCATAAGGGACGAGCTTAACAAGATAGACCCTCAGATACTAATGTATGGCGAGGGCTGGACGGGAGGAGAGTCACCGCTCCCTGCTGACAGACTTGCATATAAATGGAATTCATATCAATTTGGAAGAGTTGGACTTTTCAACGATAACATCAGAGATTCCATTAAGGGCGGTACTTTCAATCCATATGACAAGGGCTTTGTCAGCGGAAACAGAAATGCGGCTTCTACCCTAAGGCGTGGTATAGCCGGTTCTGTGCCGCACTATCAGATAAATGACGCAAAAGAAGCTTGCTGGGCTTTTGAACCTACTCAGGCGGTGAATTACTGTGAGGCTCATGACAACAATACTTTGTGGGACAAGCTTTGTATATCGGCAAAGAATGACAGTGAGGACGTAAGGATAAAAATGGATAAGCTTGCGGCGGCAATAGTGATACTTTCACAGGGCATGCCGTTCATACAGCTTGGTCAGGATTTCCTTAGGTCAAAGCCGAGGATACTCAAAGAGGGCGAAGCGCCAAACGATGTGAATATCTATTCCCATGACAGCTACAATGCGCCTGACTACACTAACTCCATAAAGTGGAACAGAAAGCTTGAATATAAAGAGGTCTTTGAGTATTACAAGGCTCTTATAGGGCTGAGAAAGGGAAGTCCGCTTTTCCGAATGTATACTAAAGAGGACGTGAACGCACATCTTCATTTTATGCACAATGACGATTGGAACTGCGTAAGTTGGAAGCTTGAAAAAGACGGAGAATGCTATGTTATCGCACTTAATCCTTACTACGAGAACAGGGGCTTCGGTCTGCCAGAGGGAAGCTTTTATCTCAGGCTTGATGAAAGTGGCAAGATGAACAAACAGCCCGTTTCAGGCAGTTTCGTCTGTCCACCGCTGTCGGCTGTGGTTTATAAGAGGATAAAGAATATCTAACAGCCTTGTTAATAAAATGACGAATAAATATTAATAATAAATTAATGTAAGATCGGAAGAGCGTCGTGTAGGGAAAGAGTGTAGATCTCGGTGGTCGCCGTATCATTAA
>ENA-UPXC01004591-UPXC01004591.1-human-gut-metagenome-genome-assembly--contig:-NODE-4591-length-12332-cov-3.791432_pt1 | contig 12332 bp, 9 predicted proteins | sample MGYA00250047_ERZ773371 | MGnify/ENA primary metagenome ERZ773371 (study PRJEB29103, sample SAMN06111975) | human gut metagenome | biome: human gut; feature: ankylosing spondylitis patient; material... | reverse complement strand
GTGTGAAAAATAATGCTGATGTGCTGTTTTTGTATACAGCTGATTTAGAAATATCTGAAAATGAGGGAATATATAAAATATGAGTGACCTTGTAGAAGTCACAGGCATGGTTATAGCTTCTATGCCTGTGGGGGAATATGACAGAAGAATAGTTCTGCTTACGAAAGAACGCGGTAAAATAGCAGCCTTTGCTAAGGGAGCGAGACGTCCTAACAGTCAGCTTATGTCAGTTACAAGGGCATTTGTATTTGGTAAATTCCAGCTATATGAGGGCAGAACTTCATATAATATAAAACAGGCAGAGATATCTAATTATTTTGAAGAAGTGATAACAGATCTTGATGCGGTATGCTATGCCTGTTATTTTGCAGAGCTTGCCGAATATTATGCAAGGGAAAATCTCGATGCTTCACAGATGATTAATCTGTTATATGCTTCCCTTAAAGCACTTGTGAATAATAATATACCGGATGAACTTATAAGATATATATATGAATTAAGGCTTATATGGATTAATGGTGAATGTCCTGAATTCTTTAAATGCAGGCATTGTGGAGAACATGATAAGCTTACTGTCTTTTCTATGAATCATTTTGCGGTATATTGCGAAGAATGTATAAAATATATGGGACATCAGATAACTGATGCGGTTCATCTGGATGAAACTACATTTTATACAATACAATATATAATTGCAACTCCGATTGCAAAGCTGTTTACGTTTGTAGTATCTGACGAAGTGCTTGCACAGCTAAGAATGGTAGCAGGAAGAATAAGGGCAGTTACATTTGATAAAAAAATGAAATCAGAACAGATGCTTCCGGTATAAAGAAATATAGAAAGGCTATTTGAATATAAATGTACAAAATAGATGCTGTATTTCTTACCCTTGTATCATAATATTGGCAGAATGGAGAATAAAATGGTAAATCACAATAACCAGAAGAAGATTGCAGTAATTAATGATATATCAGGATTTGGAAGATGCTCAATAGCAGTAGAACTTCCAATTATATCAGCATTAAAGGTTCAGTGCTGTCCGCTGCCTACATCTATATTTTCTAATCATACGGGGTTTGACAGCTTCTTTTTTGATGATTATACAGATAATATGACACCATACATGAATGAGTGGATAAAATTAGGACTTAAGTTTAACGGAATATGCACAGGTTTTCTGGGTTCAGAAAAACAGATAATGATAGTTGAAGAATTTCTGTTACATTTTAAAACTGACAATAATATAACAATCATAGATCCTGTAATGGGAGATTATGGAAAACTGTATTCTACATATACAGACGGAATGTGTACAGAGATGAAAAAGCTTGTAAGATATGCTGATATTTTAACGCCGAATCTTACAGAAGCATGTATACTTACAGATATGCAATATCACGATAACTGGTCAAAAAAACAGCTTGAAACGCTTGCCGGTAGGTTATCAGATATGGGACCTTCAAAAGTGGTAATAACTGGAATACAGCAGGGAAAGTATGTAGCTAACTACTGCTATGAAAAAGACAGGGATTCCTACATGATAAGAACAGAAAAGGTCGGCACGTCACGTTCGGGAACCGGCGATATATTTACATCAATAATAGCCGCTGATGCGGTAAATGGAGTTGATTTTCATACATCAGTAAGGAAAGCATCTTCATTTATTAAAAAATGCATATTAAAGTCAATAGAGCTTGATATACCGGTGACTGACGGAGTGTGTTTTGAAGAAATACTGACGGGACTTAGGTAGGTTAAAATTGAAAGGAATAAAAACATGGAAATCTTATACAAAGTACACAATAATATTTATGTCAATATGACTAACAAATGTCCATATTCATGCACCTTCTGTTTAAGACAGACAATGGACAGAATAGGTGAATCGGACAGATTATGGCTTGAAAGAGAGCCTTCATTACAGGAAGTATGTGATGAATTTAACAAGTTTAACATGGATGAATATAACGAGGTAGTATTCTGTGGTTTTGGAGAACCGACAGAAAGATTTGACGACCTTATAAAGGTTGCTGCATTTGTCAAAGAAAAATATGGCAAAAAGATACGAATTAATACGAATGGTGTGGGAAGCCTTATTAATGGAAGAGATATAGCACCGGAGATGAAGGGACTTATAGATACAGTATCAATTAGCCTTAATAATCCTCATAAGGATGAGTATCTGTCACTTGTAAGGAGTAAATTCGGAGAGCAGTCTTTTGATGCTATGTTAGATTTTGCAAAGGAATGTACAAAATATATTCCAAATGTAGTGCTTACAACAGTAGATACGACAATATCACATGAAGAAGAGGAAGAGTGCCGTAGGATATGTGAAAGCATTGGTGCAACATACAGAATCCGTCCATGGGAGGAGTAAGCTTACTTGTACGTGTAAGATTATCAATTAAGACCTGTTGTTAATATTTTAATATATGCTGGAAAGTGAGACATAATTAATGCCGGAACATCGCAGGTAATATTTACATGTAATATTAATATGTAATGGGCTGAATATAAGAATAGGGCAATATTTACTAAATATAATAATAAGACAATATAAGAATGATAATATAAGAATGACAATATAAGAATAAGATAATATTTACTTGTAATAAAAGTTAAAATAGTATAGAATTAAATATATTTTGTTTATATGGAGGCAGATATCAGATGGAAAAGACAATGGATAAGATAGTATCATTAGCAAAGTCACGAGGATTTGTATATCCGGGTTCAGAAATATATGGTGGACTTGCTAATACATGGGACTATGGTAATCTCGGCGTAGAGCTTAAGAATAATGTAAAGAAGGCATGGTGGCAGAAGTTCGTACAGGAAAGCCCATACAATGTAGGTGTTGACTGTGCAATTCTTATGAACCCACAGACATGGGTGGCATCAGGACATCTTGGTGGTTTCTCAGATCCTCTTATGGACTGTAAGGAATGTCATGAAAGATTCAGAGCTGATAAGCTTATTGAAGACTGGGCAGAAGAAAATAATTATGAGCTTGAAGGTTCAGTAGATGGCTGGACACAGGAACAGATGAAGGATTTCATCGACAGCAAGAATATATGTTGTCCATCATGCGGTAAGCATAACTTTACAGATATCAGACAGTTCAACCTTATGTTCAAGACATTCCAGGGTGTAACAGAAGATGCTAAGAATACAGTATATTTAAGACCGGAGACAGCTCAGGGTATCTTTGTTAATTTTAAGAATGTACAGAGAACATCAAGAAAGAAAGTTCCATTTGGTATCGGTCAGATTGGTAAGTCATTCAGAAATGAGATAACACCTGGTAACTTCACATTCAGAACACGTGAATTTGAACAGATGGAATTAGAATTTTTCTGTAAGCCGGGAACAGATATGGAATGGTTCAAGTATTGGAGACAGTTCTGTATCGACTGGTTACAGAATCTGGGAATTAAGCCTGAAGAGATGAGAGCAAGAGACCATTCACCAGAAGAGCTCTGCTTCTATTCTAAGGGAACAACAGATATTGAATTTTTATTCCCATTTGGCTGGGGTGAATTATGGGGTATCGCAGACAGAACAGATTATGACCTTACACAGCATCAGACAGTATCAGGCGAAGATATGTCTTACTTTGATGATGAGATTAAGGAAAAGTATATTCCATATGTTATCGAGCCATCACTTGGCGCAGACAGAGTTACACTTGCATTCCTTTGCTCAGCATATGATGAAGAAGAGCTTGAAGGCGGAGATGTAAGAACTGTAATGCATTTCCATCCTGCGATTGCACCTGTTAAGATTGGTGTACTTCCACTTTCTAAGAAGTTAAATGAAGGTGCAGAAAAGATATTTGCAGAATTATCTAAGAAGTATAATTGTGAATTTGATGACAGAGGTAATATCGGCAAGAGATACAGACGTCAGGACGAGATTGGTACTCCATTCTGTATTACATACGATTTTGAATCAGAAGAGGATGGAGCTGTTACTGTAAGAGACAGAGATACAATGGCTCAGGAAAGAATTAAGATTGAAGACCTTAAGGCTTATTTTGAAGATAAGTTCACATTTTAATAAAGGGAGAAGATAATAATGTTATGTCCTAAATGCGGACAGGAATATGAGGGTGATAAGTGCCCGAGATGTTCAGGTCCCCAGATTATAGTTAATAACAGTGATTATCTGAGACGAAAAAAGGCATACGAGGAGAAGCAGGCTGGTAAGAAGTCTGCTTCTTCTGATAATGTGGCAAATGATGTATTTAAGGCAATGGCAGGAAATATGTCAAAGGCTTCACAGGATAAGAAAGTCTCTGATAATTCTAGTCAACCGGATATTGAAAATATTTCATACAATAAAAGCAACAAAGATACGATAAATGATACTACAAGAAGTAGTAAGCAAGACGATGACACATCGGATGCGATAGACATAATGAAGCAGAAGGGTATTGATGCAATACATAATGGAATAAAGCAGCTAAGCGCTAAGGCAGCCGGTAAAGGTAAGGCATCCGGCATAAGTAAAAAACTGGGAAAATCTTCTATTAATGAATCTGATAACAGCAATGAGGATATAGTTAAAAATGCTGATATCCGTAAGAGAAATATCCACCATGCTATTAACAGAATTGGAAAAATAGACAGGAAAAGGCTGAAAAGAACTATCATCGGACTTGCAGCATTACTTGTTATTGTTATTGCCGGAACATGTATATACAGGCTTGCGATAAGAAAAAATTACGATATGTATATGAGTTCAGAGCGGGGAATATATAATGTATCAAAGCTTGAATCTGAATATGTATGTGACAGTGCCGATGCAATATTTGCAACCGATAAAAAGACATTTTATACACCACTGCTTCCCGATGATATTGATAAAGACAAGATAACCTCTACGCTGGCAAGTGACAACGGTAAGTATTTTGCGGCAGCTGCTTATGATGAAGATTCGTCAAAGTATTCAATATATATATTTAATAAGGATGGTTGTATTAAAATAGCTGATAATAATAAAGTGAAGTCTATAAAGTATATTACAGACAGTGGAAAGCTTATATATACGGACTATCTGGAGGTTAAGAGCAGTGAGTCTGAGAGTTCGACAGATTCTAATAATGTTGCCGGTGGAATATCTGATATTAATCTGTATGAATATGTTATAGATACAAAGGCTGACGGATTAAAAGGAACACAGCAGCTTATAGATGATAATATACATACGGTTAATATTTATACACAGAAAAATATTCTTATATGCCTTGATAATGACAGCAGCCTGTATCTGTATAATTATGAGAAGATGAATAAAAAGATGGGGATTGCTGATGAAGTAAGCTATGTCTTTGCAATGTCTGATGAGACACAGAATCTTTATACATATCATACGGATGAAGTTAATCAGTTAAAGTCAGCAACTGGATTTATATATTCAATTAATAATGTATGTTATTACCATGAGATAACGGATAAGGAAGTTACCAATAAGACTGTTGATGAGGCAGACACACAGGATTATGTACTTGCAAAAACTGCCGGTTCTAATATGCAGTTTATATATGAAAAGGACAGCTACTGTTATATAATTAATGCCAGTAAGATATCTTATGCCAAGACTAATGGAAAGATTATGGGCGACTATAACCAGATAGCACAGACTGGTGCAATGACATCATTTGTATATATTCCATCACAGGAGCAGCTTGTATTTATAGATTCAGATAACAGGCTTTCATATGCTAAGAAAGGCAGTGTCAAAGCTGTGATAAATGATGTGAATGATGGAAGTCTAAGCCTTGTTGTAAATACTGATGAGGGATTATCTTATACAAAGGATACAGACAAATATTATATCAGTTCAGTATCCGGAAAAGAGATTAAGCTTTGTGGTGAAGTAACAGCTTCTGCCAACAGAGTAGTATTCTATAAGAATAAGCTGTATTTTTATAAAGAAGATGGCATATTATATACCTGCTCGCATAAGGGAAAAGAGCTTAATGAGATAGGGACGGTAGAATGGTTCTGGCTGGGTATATTATAAAAATAAGGTCAGACACTGATTTTTTTGGTGTCTGACCTTGTTTTAATTAATTCTATATCGTTTTAATAATATGAGTAAATACACAATAGTTCTTAGTCTGACCTTGTTTTAATTATATATCTCATAAGCTTCTTTATATTTCTGAACAAATGTCTGTTTTAAATCCTGAGGCGAAAGTATTACCGCTTCTTTTCCAAATTTAAAGAAATAATTATATATCTGTCTTTTTGTACAGTTGAATGTATAGACATCGCCATCAGATGATATATATGAGGGACGCTGGTGAAGAATTGTTTCATACATTTTTTTGCCAGTTTTTGATAGTTTTATTTGTATGTTTTCAGATGAACTATAAAAATAAGCTGCTTTGTTGGTTGTTATCTTCTTTTGTATAATGGCTATGTCAGAGTCTGACATCTCATATATATTATGTGTGTTGACGGCTGATGTTACATTGGAAAGTCTGGGATTCATATCAACATATTCTCCATTAATACTATCATAGGCATTACAGCTTTTACATATTATGTATGTATAATTAATATATGTATGTACGGATATTGGTTTTATGTAATAGCTGTTATTATTATACATCTGTATTTTTACAATGTTTTTGTGGTGGATTGCTTCAACAATTGTATTATATATATCTTTTTTTATAATTAAATCACGTTCAGTATCCTTCAGCTGGGCATAGGTTTCAAATAATGCACATACAAATTTACCTGGCCGGCGGTAGATATCGGTTATGGCAGTATTAGATGCACAAAGTAGCTGTATAGCATTTTTGCTGTAGTGGATATTTTTTTGTATACCTTTGATATTTTTGTAATATTTTTCTTTAAATGAGTTTTTAGCGGTTTCAGTTATATCATATAATATGTTATCAATGATATTTTTTGTATCAGAAGCAATATTTTCAAATTTTTTGCTATAATCGTTGTTATAAAAAGCCGTATCAGTTGCAGACATATTTTTTTTAGAACTTTTGACAGAAATATGTTTTTTAAGAATCTTACTATATAAGTTATATTGTTCATTAAGATATCCGGTAGGATTGGCAGGAAGAGTTGACAATCCGTTTTCAATGATAAGATTAGTTAATTCAGAAAATGATGAAAGTTTGAATCTTTCTATATCATAAGTCAGCGTTTCATAAGTATTTTCAGAAACGTTAATATGTTGTCTTTCTTCAATATTATTCCATGTATTCATAATAATCTCCATTCCTGAGAAGTTTTGTTGCTAAAAGACGAAAAAATTCGTGTAGGCGATTGTTCTTCATCCATCAGTGGCTATTTGTTCTGCTCAGAAACAAATAGCCGGTTTATTTATGAATTTGCGAATAATCAGCATGTTAATCTGATTATTCGCACTAACATCTTTTTAAAATTGTACATCAACCCTGTATAAAAAATCAATATAATATGTCAGTTATAATGTGTTTTCTATTATTAATAATAAGATAAGTTTAAAAAGAATTGAATAAATATATATTGTAATAGTATAGAAAGCTCTTATGAAATATAAACGATAAGTGTATTGAAATCGTGAAAGTACATTATACATCATATGCCGTAAATACACTGCTTAATGCTTATATAATCAGAGTTTGAAACTGGATTATTTGCAATAATATAAGCGTGGAATATTTAAAAAAAATATATATTTACTAAATAAAATAAAAATATCAGAAGAAATAATAAAAGGTTTGTAATAGGAAAGTCTCTGATTTATCCTGTATAAAAATATAAAGTGTTTATACATTGTCGAATTTATGATATAATTGTATTATTAATTTATCGTAACAGACAACAGAATAGTAGTTACTATTTATCATATTAAATAATTACCACGTATTATTAAAAAAATATCAGAAAATAGTAACTGATAATCAATGATGGAGGAATAATAATGCTTGCAAGACTTGAAATGATACTTGAAGGAGATGAGGTAAATTATCGTAATTCTTCTAATCTTCAGGGGGTGATTATGGAAAATATTGACTCACAATATGCAGAGTTAATGCATCAGTTGGAGCTTAACCCATATAGTCAGTGTCTGATAAAGAAGGATAATATTACAATGTGGTGTGTAAGTACCTTAAGTGAAGAAGCGTATGAACATATTATAGTGCCTTTGCTGGATAAGAACTTTACCGGTTTTTCTATAAAAAAAGGGTTAGTAAATATCAAGATAAAAGAAAAGAGATTAATAACACATCAGAAAACTGAGCTTATGAGAGAATTTTATGATAAGCAGGGTGAACGCTTTTATAATGTGGAGTTTGCTACTCCTACGTCATTTAAGAGCAATGGCAGATATGAGATATTTCCGAATCTTGAGATGATTTACAGAAGTCTGATGAAAAAATACAGTGCCACATCAGGTGAAGTGGACATGTATGACGAGGATACTTTAGAAGAGCTTATAAACAGCAGTGAGATAGTGAGGTATAGACTTAACAGTACATCATTTCCGCTGGAACGTGTAACAATTCCTTCATATAAAGGAAGCATAACTATAAGGGTGAGAGGAAATGATACAATATCAAGGTATATAAGGCTGCTTCTTACATTTGGAGAGTATTCAGGTGTAGGAGTCAAGGCATCAATCGGAATGGGTGCTATACGTTTTGTTAATGATTGATAAAGAGAAAATTCGCAACAAAGTTGTTCAGAAAAGAGGGATAGAATGATTGATAAATGTGTAAATACCGTTGTCGGTGCATTATTACATGATATTGGCAAGGTAATATATAGGGAAAGAACGGATAATAGAAAACATAGCATAAGTGGATATGATTTCTTGAAAAATGAAGGAAATGTCAAGAATAAAGATGTTCTTGATGGTGTGAGATATCATCATGCCGAGCATCTTAAAAATGCTGATATTGATAAAGATTCAATAGCATATCTTATATACATGGCTGACAATATAGCTTCGGCAGCAGACAGAAGAGAAAAGCAGGAGCCAGAGAGTGGCTTCGATATATCAGTACCGCTTGGGAGTGTATTTAATATTCTTAATAAGAATAGCAAGAAGCCACAGAATCTGCATTATAGTCCTGCTATTCTTAATGTAGAAGGTTCTATTAATTATCCAACTGACAGAACTGAAAAGTTTGACAAGGAATACTATATCAGGGTTATGAATAATCTTAAGGATAATTTAAAGGGTGTTGATACATATGATGAAGGATATATTAATTCACTTCTTGATGTGCTTGAAGCCAATCTTACATATGTTCCATCTTCGACATCTAATAAAGAGCTTGCAGATATTTCACTATATGACCATGTTAAGCTTACAGCAGCCATAGCACTATGTATATATTATTATCTTGAAGAGAGGAATATTACAGATTACAGGAATGAGTTATTTACAAATGGAAAGGATTTCTATTCTAAGGAAGCATTTATTCTATATGAGATGGATGTGTCAGGTATTCAGAACTTTATATATACAATATCTTCCGAAAATGCTATGAAAATGCTTCGTTCAAGGTCATTTTATCTTGAGATAATGATGGAACATATTATTGACTGTCTGCTTGACAGGCTAGGACTTGCAAGGACTAATCTTATATATTCAGGTGGAGGACATTGCTATATTATTATTCCTGATACAAGAAAGGCAATAGATACAGTTGATGAATTTAACAGGGAAGTTAATTCCTGGTTTTTAAAGAATTTTCAGACAGAATTATATGTCGGACATGGATATTGTGCATGTAGCAGTGATTCACTTAAGAATAAACCTGATGGCAGTTATGCAAAGATATTTAATAGCATCAGTAATATGATTAACGAGAACAAAATTAAAAGATATAATGCATCACAGATTATTGAGCTTAATAATGCAAAGCATAAGGATTATACAAGAGAGTGCAAGGTGTGCAGGCGCATTGGCAAGGTTGACGATGATGGAATGTGTCCTGTATGCAGTGCATTAAAGTATCTGTCTACTAAGATTCTTGATGAAAAATATGCATTTTTTACAGTAGTCAACAAGCCGGAGCCTAATGCACTTATACTTCCGCTTGGATATTACCTGACAGCTGAAAAAGAAGAGATTGTAAGAAAACGACAGTTAAAAGAGGATGCAGCATTAACAAGGATATATTGTAAGAATAAGATGTACACAGGCAAGAATGTGGCAACAAAGATATGGGTTGGTAATTATAATTCTGAATGTAATACATTTGAAGAGATGGCAAAGGCAGCACTTGGAGTTGAGCGGATTGGTGTATTAAGAGCAGATGTTGATAATCTTGGGGCAACATTTGTGGCAGGTTTTGATAATCCTGATAATAATAACAGATATGTAACACTTTCAAGAACGGCAACACTTTCAAGGCATCTTTCATTATTTTTTAAGAATTATATCAATAATATTCTTAAAAATGGAGAGTACTTTATTGATGATGGAAAGGAAAGTACAGTAAGAACTAAAGCAAGAAATGCCGTAATATGCTATTCCGGTGGTGATGATTTATTTATAGTCGGTGCATGGAATGAGGTTATAGAGCTTGCAATAGATATAAAGGAAAAGTTTGAACGATATACACAGAATACACTTACAATATCAGCAGGTATAGGTATATATAAGCATGATTATCCGATAAGCGTAATAGCCGATGAAGTTGCAGATATGGAGAGCATGTCTAAGAGACGTGAGGGTAAGAATTCTATTACGATATTTGAGGATGGACAGACGCACATTGAACATAATAATGGTGATATTGCAGAAATAAGTGATGGAACGTATAGCTGGGATACATTTATAAATAATGTTATTGAAGAAAAATATGAATGTCTTAAGCAGTTCTTTAGTACAACGCCTGACAGAGGAATGTCATTTATGTATAATCTTCTGGAGCTTATACGAAAGCAGGACGATAGAATTAATTTTGCAAGATTCGTATATCTTTTGGCACGATTAGAACCAGACAAGAGTGCTGAGCCTGAGAAGAGGGCGGCGTATAAGAGTTTTGCTGATAATATGTATAAGTGGGTAAGGCTGGAAAGTGAAAATACTGATGAGAATAATATTAATAAACTTACATTTGATGGACGACAGTTAAAGACTGCCATGAATATGTATTCATATATTGTAAGGGAAAGGGATAATTCAGACAATAATTAATAAATATCTTAGATAGTGATGGATTGGAGGAAGTTATAATGATGAATAATTATAATAACAAAAGAAATGGGTATAACAATAATCAAAGAAATGATTATAACAGATGTAATAGTGAAGAATTGGACGAAGGACTCAAATATGCAAAGGATATAAATAAAAAGTTAGATGATAATTCATATGTTGAAATTGCGGAAACGGCAATAGAACATCTTAGCAAAAAGAAATACAAAGGCAAAACTGTTGATATGGTAACAACGTCGAAGATAAGGAATCTCCTTTCGATGGCGGCAGATATATATAATAGTGTTATGTATTGTGGTGTAGATAAATTACCAGATGAATTAAATGGAAAGATTGAGTATTTAAGAGTAAGATTTATATACGAGGCAAGCCGTGAACCTGCGGTTAAAAATCTGCTTGATTATGCAGATTTGATAAATATATTAAAGAATATTGGTGGAAGCAAGAAAAGGTATTTATTATTCTATCATTATATGGAGGCTTTGGTAGCCTTTAAAAAATATAAAAATAGTTTACTTGGTAAAAAGGATGATTAATCAGAGGAGGAAATTAATATGTATTCAAAGATTCAGATAACAGGGGTATTAGAAACAAAGACGGGTATGCACATCGGTGGTTCATCAGCATTTGCGGCAATAGGTGCAGTTGATTCTCCGGTAATTAAGGATATAAGAACTAATAAACCAATGGTTCCGGGAAGCTCATTAAAGGGAAAGATAAGAAGTCTTCTTGCAAGAAAATATGATAAAGAATTAGCAGATAAGCCGGATGATGATGCTAAGTGTATAACAAGATTATTTGGCTCGGCAAAGAAAGATGGGGAGGGCAAGGTTACTCCATCAAGAATTATAGTGTCAGATATGTTTGTAATTAATAGTGAAGATATAAAAAAAAGAGGCGTAGATATACTTACTGAGGTTAAGTTTGAAAACAGTATCAGCAGAGCAACGGCTGTTGCTAATCCAAGACAGATTGAGCGAGCTATAAACGGACTTAAGTTTGGTATGGATATAATATATGAGGTTATGCCTGATAAGGTTGATGAGATTATTGATGATATTAAAGTACTTGCAGACGGAATGAAAATGCTTGAATACGATTATCTCGGTGGAAATGGTTCAAGAGGTTATGGA
>ENA-UPXC01004588-UPXC01004588.1-human-gut-metagenome-genome-assembly--contig:-NODE-4588-length-12341-cov-8.166830_pt1 | contig 12341 bp, 12 predicted proteins | sample MGYA00250047_ERZ773371 | MGnify/ENA primary metagenome ERZ773371 (study PRJEB29103, sample SAMN06111975) | human gut metagenome | biome: human gut; feature: ankylosing spondylitis patient; material... | reverse complement strand
ATGAAAATCGCACAAGGCTGCTGAAAAATGCAATTGCTGCTGCAAAAGTATATGAAGATGATAACTTCATGGTGACTTCAAGACTGGGAATTTATGATGGTTACGAGTATCCATACGGATTTGGTGTAAATGAAACCAGTGGACTTACACCGGATTTTACTGAGCCAAACAGGCTGGTGAAAGAATTAAGAGATAAATACGGCCTTACCATGATGAATCTTACAATGGGAAATCCATATGCAACTACTCACATTACCAGACCTTATGATGCAGGAAAATATTTACCGGAAGAACATCCATTCGTGGGAATTAACCGCATGATTCAGGGAATTGGAGAAGTAAAAAAGGCAGTTTCAGATATGATTATCTATGCTTCAGCTCCAACCTATTTAAGACAATACTCAGATCTTTACTCAGCAGGAGCCGTGGAACAGGGATTATGTGATGGTATGTTATTTGGAAGAATGGCATTTGCAGACCCGGATTTTGCCAATGAAATTGTAAAGTCCGGGAGAATCAATCCTAAGCGTGTATGCATGACCTGTGGAAAATGTGGTGATTTAATTCGTGCACATAAACCAACAGGCTGTGTGATCCGCGATCCTGAAACATTTATGGGATTTTATAAAGAGTTTATGGAAATCAAGAAAACCCAGCCATCGAATTTTAGAGGCTAAATGTCAGGAGGTCTGAAAGTGAGAAAAGTCGCTGTAGTTACAGGATCAAGCAGAGGAATTGGGTATGGTATTCTTCGCAGACTTGGAAAAGACGGATTTCAAGTTGTCATGGTTGCCACAGGAGAGATGTATAAAAATCAGGCAGCGTTAGAAGAACTGAAATCCGAAGGAATTGAGTGTGTTTACATTCAGGCAAATATTGGTAATAAAGAAGACAGAGAAAAGATTGTGTCAGAAACAGTGAAAGCATATGGAAGAATCGATGTACTGGTAAATAATGCCGGTGTTTCCTACATCGGACTACTTCAGGATATGAGCAGTGAAGACTGGGATAAAATTCTCCATATGAATTTAACTTCTGTTTTTAACTGCTGCAAGCTGGCGATCCCTTATATGGTACACCAAAAACAGGGAAAGATCATCAATATTTCCTCTGTATGGGGTGTTGCAGGAGCTTCCTGTGAAGCAGCTTACTCTGCAACCAAAGGCGGCATCAACGCTCTGACCCGTGCTCTTGCCAAAGAACTGGGGCCAAGCAACATTCAGGTCAATGCCATTGCCTGCGGCGCCATTGACACAGAAATGAACCAGTGGATGGAAGAAGACGAACTGATCGCACTGGTAGATGAGATACCGGCAGGACGCCTTGGAAAAGCAGAAGAAGTAGCTGATCTGGCTTATCATCTTGGTTATAAAGAATCCTATCTTACAGGACAGATCATCGGGTTGGATGGGGGGTGGATTTAAAAAAACGTTCGCCCCTGGGCGCACGTAAATACACAGCAGAGCTTATCCAGAGGCATCATCAGGTAACTTATCCGTTATTTAAAGTTCCACCCACAAAGTCCCTTTCATAATAGGGCATGCAGTACGGATCACAGTTTCTGAAAGGATCTGTTCTCCTTCTGTATTAGAATCTGCCAGCTTGCGGAAGATGGCCGCCATGTACTCCAGAGGACCGCCCGCCAGATAATCATGATGGAACTGTGCAAGCTTGGGGGCACGGTATTGCTCCAGCGTCAGCATTTTACGGAAATTGGAAGAAAATGGATCCTTTGTCCAATGGTCAAACTGAGCAAGACTGTATGTGCGGATCTTCTGAATTGGTGTATGCAGATATGCTTCCGCAAAGCCGTCTGGTTCCGTCTCCGGCATTTCATAGACTTCCGCGCGCTCATAGTCCATCTTGTTCATTCGCTCCACGATCTTCTCTAAGATTTCTTGTTTGCTGGCATAATGCTTATATAAGGCGGCTTTCGTAAATCCCAATTGCCCTGCAATATCATTCATAGATGTCCCCAAATAACCGTTCTGCGCAAACAGTTCCAGTGCTGTTCTCAAAATCCGTTCTTTTGTACTCTCCGCCATAATTATCTCCTTTATAAAAGTAACCATTCGGTAACTTTATTACAGTTACCGAATGGTTACTTGTCAAGAACTAATGAAATAAAGATCGAAGTCAAACTGTAATTTCAATTTGGTTGCCTTCGATTGCAACAATACAGCTTTCATAGTACCCATCTCCGGTTGTCCTGGGACCGCTGACCACTTCATATCCGTCAGCTTTCAGTTCAGCAGTCAAAGCATCCACTTTTTCTTTGCTGCCTACGCTGAATGCAATGTGCACATACCCAGTGCGGGCAGATTCCTTTGGAAAATCTGGCATTTCCGGCTTGTTCATAATTTCAAGCCGTGCTCCATCGTCAAACGAAAGAAAATAGGAGCGGAAACTTGTTTTCAAATTATGATAGCCTTCGTTTGATTTTGCCCCCAAATACTTCACAAAGAAATTGCGGGCTATTTCCAAATCTTTTACATATAAAGCAATGTGTTCGATTTTCATAATTTTCCTTTACACATTCATTTTTGATACTGGTATCATTAAATATCGTACTTGTGTTTATTATCTCTTATATTATAATTCATCTATAAAGAAAAAATCAATATAAGTGAGGTATGTATTATGAAACATGTATTAGATTTCTTAACCCAATGTGGAACATTTTATTTAGCAACTTCAAAAGGAGAATAGCCACATGTTCGTCCTTTTGGTGCTGTAGGCGTGCCGCAGCATGTGTGGGGTCACCTTGAAGTCCATCGTATACACCAGTTTGGGATTGTTCGGCTGATGCTCACCAAGCCTTGGCTTTATTCTATGCTTCCTCGTTCGACAAAATATTCTACAATAATATCGAATTTGCTCGAATGGGAAAGGGTAAACCCTGCCTTGCCGAGCGTCTCCTGCATCTGGACAAGTGGCAACTCCAACATCCAGAAATTGTAGTCCTAAAATATGCAGTCAAACATATTGGGCAACAGTAAAAGTGGTTTTGATTTTCGCGGTAGCTGCGTTCATTGAAAACTTGCAATTTGCGAACAACTCGCATATTGACTTTCTTGCTTTCTTGGATTATAATATTTGCGAATGAACTGCAAATTGGAGGTGCGGTGACTTGCATAGCTACAGCACGCGGCAGCGAAAGGTTCTGCTTGCCTATTTGAGCCAGCACCCGGACGAGCTGTTGTCCGCACGGCAAATTGCGGACGCTTTGGCAGATAAAAAAATCAGCCTGAGCGCCGTATATCGAAACCTTGCACAGTTAGAGACAGAGGAAAAAGTGCGTCGGAGCAGCAAGAGCGGCACGCGCGAGGTCTACTATCAATACCTTGATGCCGAAAGCTGCAAAGGTGCGCTGCACATGAGCTGTATCAAATGCGGCAAGACCTTTCACATGGCAGATGGTAACGCAGCTTTGCTTGCAAAGCATTTGGCGCAGAGCGAACAGTTTATATTGGACACGACTTACACGATCCTCTATGGAACTTGTTCGGACTGCAAGGGAAAATAACGATTGGAAAGGAGGACAGACCATGACAAAGAAATTTCGTTTTATGACGGGCTTGCTGGCCGTAGTGCTGGCCTTTGTTATGCTGTCCTCTCTTGCCTATATCGCAGCGGAATCCGACCATGACTGTACTGGCGTGGACTGCGCCGTCTGCCATCAGATCAACGTCTGCGAAAACCTGTTCAAAAGCATTGGGCTTGCTGGCTCCGCCGCAGCTACTGTAGCGGCGATTCTATATATTCTGTGCCGGATCATTCCCTCCTGTACAGAGGTTGTCCGCACCTTTACGCTGGTTTCTCTCAAGGTCAAACTTTCAAATTAAAAATAAGAACTTTTTACAAGGGTGTAGTCTATCTGTTTTCGGATAGACTTTTGCGGCGTTGCTGTTACCCTTGTATTTTTGCGCCCATTTTTAAGTTCCTATCATGATTTGGAGGTAACAAACCCTATGAAAAAAATAACTGCGCTGCTGCTTGCGCTTTTGATGCTCGTCGGCGCTCTTGCCGGCTGCGGAAAGCAGAACGATACCAACAAAACCGACAAACTGAGCATTGTCACCACCATTTTCCCCGAATATGACTGGGTGCGTGAGATTTTAGGTGACAAAGCCGATAACGCCGAAGTCACGATGCTGCTTGATAACGGCGTTGACCTGCACAGCTATCAGCCCACTGCCGATGACATTGTCAAAATCTCCAACTGTGACCTGTTCATCTATGTAGGCGGCGAGTCCGACGGCTGGGTGGACAATGCTCTGAAAAATGCCACCAACAAGAACATGAAGGTCATCAACCTGCTGGATGTCCTTGGCGACAGCGTCAAGACCGAAGAAGTGGTCGAGGGTATGCAGGAAACAGAGCACGATCACGACCATGACCACAGCAAGGAAATCTCCACCTTTGAAGATGACGAGGTTCAGGACAGAAGCCTGTCTGATTGGGCGGGCGACTGGCAGTCTGCCTATCCCTTTGTGCCGGACGGAACACTGGATGATGCGTTTGCAGCGATGGCAGAGAAAGGCGAAATGACCGCCGAAGAATACAAGACCTACTATCAGAACGGCTACAAAACGGACATTACCAACATCGATATTGAGGGTGACCACATCGAGTTCACCTACGAAGATAGCAAGAAGGTCGGCTCTAACTACAAGTATGTCGGCTATTACATTCAGAACTGGTCTACCGGCACGAAGGCGGCCATGTATCGCTTTGAGGCGGAGGACAAGGATTCCGGCGCACCGGTCTACATTGAGTTCAACGACCACATGATCGAACCGGCCGCCGCCGAACACTTCCACATCCGGATGAGCAACGAGAGTTTCGACGCAATCGTCGATCCCGAAAACTCCTGGCCTACCTTCTTCCCGGCTGATATGACCGGCGAAGAGATCTGCGAACACATGGAAGGGCATGACCACGACGAGGACGAAAACCACAAGCATGAAGAAGGCGAAGAGCACGAGCATGAGGAAGAAAAGGACGAGCACGTTTGGCTTTCTCTGAAAAACGCGGAGGTTCTTGTAAATGCCATTTCCAAGTCCTTGCAGGAGCTGGACCCCGACAATAAGGACACCTACGCTACCAACGCCGCTGCCTATATCGAAAAGCTCTCTGCGCTGGACGGTGAATATCAGGCTGTCGTGGACGCTGCGACCTATAAGACCGTTCTGTTCGGCGACCGTTTCCCATTCCGCTATCTGGTGGACGATTACGGTCTGAGCTACTATGCCGCTTTTGTGGGCTGCTCCGCCGAAACGGAAGCCAGCTTTGAGACCGTTTCGTTCCTTGCTAAGAAGGTGGATGAATCGAAACTGCCCTGCGTTCTGACTATTGAGGGCGCACAGCATAAAATTTCCGAAACCATTGTCCAGAACACCGCTGAGAAAAATCAAAAGGTGCTGACCATGGATTCCATGCAGTCCACCACTTCTAAAGATGTGGCAAACGGTACGACCTACCTCTCCGTGATGGAGAAGAACCTGTCCGTGCTGAAAGAAGCATTGGGTTAAGGAGGTAGGTCTATGGCTCAGCTCACTTGTCAAAATCTCCGCGTCGGCTATGATGGGAAGTCCGTTCTGCAAGATCTCAGCTTTGAGGTCTTTGCAGGCGACTACCTCTGCATCGTAGGGGAAAACGGCTCTGGTAAGAGTACACTTATGAAAACGATCCTTGGCTTGCAGCCGCCCATCAGCGGCAGAATTTTGACAGGCGACGGGCTGAGGAAAAATGAGATCGGCTACCTGCCACAGCAGACCGTCGTACAAAAGGATTTCCCTGCATCCGTGAGAGAGATCGTTCTCTCCGGGTGTCAGGGGCGCTGCGGCAGCCGCCCCTTTTATAACAAAGAAGAAAAACAGCTTGCCGAAGAAAACATTCGGAAAATGCAGATTGATAAGCTCTCAAAGCGGTGTTATCGAGAGTTGTCCGGCGGGCAGCAACAGCGGGTATTGCTTGCCCGTGCGCTGTGCGCCACACAAAAAATGCTGCTCTTGGACGAGCCTGTTTCCGGGCTTGATCCCAAAGTGACAGCGGAAATGTATCGTCTGATCGACGAACTGAACCATCGGGACGGTATCACCATTATTATGATTTCTCACGATATTGCCGCCGCAGTCAAATACGCCAGCCATATTCTGCATATTGGCAACACCGTTTTCTTCGGAACAAAGGCAGAGTATCTCCAAAGCCCGCAAGGGCGGCTATTTGCCGCAGAGAAAGGCGGTGATGAGCAATGACCGCAATCTTGGAAAAACTGACCCTCTATTGGGCGTACCCCTTTGTCCGCTATGCGCTGGTGGTCGGCGTGCTGATTGCGCTCTGTTCCTCTCTGCTGGGCGTAACGCTGGTGCTGAAACGGTTTTCCTTCATCGGTGACGGACTTTCTCATGTGGCGTTCGGAGCCATGGCGATTGCCGCTGTGCTACAAATCACCAACGAAATGCCGCTGGTCATGGTCATTACAATCATCAGCGCCGTGCTGCTTCTGCGTACCGGGCAGAACACGAAGATCAAGGGCGACGCCGCCATCGCCATGATCTCGGTGGGGGCACTTGCTATCGGCTATCTGCTGATGAATTTGTTCTCCACATCCTCTAACTTGTCCGGCGATGTGTGCAGCACGCTGTTCGGCTCGACCTCTATTCTGATGCTGACGAAAAGCGAGGTCTGGCTGTGCGCGGTGCTGTCGGTGGCGGTCGTGGCGGTATTTGTTCTTTGCTACAACAAAATTTTCGCTGTGACCTTTGATGAAAACTTTGCAAAGGCTGTGGGGACAAAGGCCGATTTGTATAACTTACTGATTGCCATAACGGTCGCCGTTGTGATCGTGTTGGCAATGAACCTTGTCGGCTCACTGCTCATATCCGCCCTTGTTATTTTCCCGGCGCTGTCTGCCATGCGGGTCTGCAAAAACTTCCGTGCGGTGACGATCTGTGCGGCCGTCCTTTCCGTCTGCTGCGCCACACTGGGCATTCTGATCTCCATCCTAGCTGGAACGCCGGTCGGCTCGACCATTGTGGCCGTGGACATTTTTGCATTTATGATTTTCTCGGGAATATCCCGATTGGGAGGTATCCGCACATGAAACAGGCTTTGTTTATTCTCGCCGTCGCGCTTTATCTGGTTTCCCTCTGCGCCTGCGGCGATCAGAAGATCCAGTCCAAATCGAAGCAGGGCAGCGCGACCCAGCAGGTCGTTCAGGAGCAGATGGCGAATGCCACAGGCGAAACGACCACTCCGCCGACTGCAATTCCGGAGCAGCAGCCTGCTTCGGATGAAACTACACCGGAAACATCCGTTCCGGAACCGGAGCAGACGCAGCCCGCCGAAGCGCTTCTGGACTATGAACCGGCACAGGCCTCCGGCGAACTGGATGTCGATCTGACTACGCTCAGCAGCACGATGGTCTACTCCGAGATCTATAACATGATGTACGAGCCGGATCGGTATGTCGGAAAGCGCATCCAAATGAATGGGCAGTTTGCGGCCTATGGGAATCCGAACACCGGCGCGGTGTACACGGTCTGCATCATCATGGACGCGACTGCCTGCTGCTCGCAGGGGCTGGAATTCGTCCTCGCGGGCGAGCATAGCTATCCTGCCGGCTATCCCGAACTGGGAACAGAAATCACGGTCGTTGGCACATTCCAGACCTACGAAGAAAACGGATATATGGACTGCCATCTGGTCGATGCAGAGATAACCGAGTAAGAAAATCGTATCTAGCAAAAAATAGGCAGCTTTCCACCGAAGCCGCATTTCTGCGCAACGGTTGACGAAAGCTGTCTGTTTTGCTATATTATGCTCGTCAGTACAGAATATATCCGATGCGTGGCTTCCTGCATCGAGCGAGCCGGGTGGTATTGAATAGCGCTTTACAATCACCCGGCGGTTATCGCCCTAAAATGTAACTTTTCTGCGAATACAAGCTGATTTTCAGTTTCCACAGTGTCGAACATACTCTGCATCGAAATACCCACCTATCGACTTTGCGGTTTTGTGGGATTTTTGCACGACCGCAAATATACACACGCCCCAGCGAGCGAAAAATATACTCTACCGATGCGGTATTAAAACGGTGTTTGAAGTTATAGCTCACCGTTGAAAAATGCGGAACCTGCTCGTTCAGCGGATATCCAATAAACCACCGATACGCCATATTCATCCTAATCTCTTCCAGTGTTCGGCGCAGAGAACGAATGCCGTAGATATGTTGAAGCAGCACAATTTTGAACAGAACAACAGGATCAATGCTGGGACGCCCATTGTCTTTGCAGCACAAATCCTCAACAAATTCATACACCTTATTAAAGTCGATCGCTGCATCGATCTGACGCAGCAGATGGTCCTGAGGAACCATCTGTTCCAAACTTACAAACTCAACTTGATTTCTGTTTTCAATATTTTTCGTTAGCACGTTTATCACTCGTACTTATTATACCATTTTTTGAACCATTTTACCAGAAAAAGGCCACCCGTAGGTGACCTTTTTCGACAGGCTGTATATCCTTATCGCTCGGCATTTTTAGGCCAATCAGGTTGAAGGTTTTGTTTCCAGATGGTATAAGATCAAATACTTCACGGTCAAATTCCATAATGAGGCCTCCCAATGTGTTACAGAGTAGAGATTTCTATGTATGTTGCGGATGATAAACTTAGGGCAATACCGCATAATTGAACAAGAGTGATTTGCGAGTAAATTTTGCGTACTGACGAGGCGCAGTTTTGCGGTAATACTTGATGTATTACCGTGAAACTGCAACAAAGTCAGGGCACAAAATTTCCGCAAAGCACCGCCGCTTTAATTGTGCGGTGTTGCCTTATTTTTAATATATACTTAGGACTTATTTGCTTTTCTTATTCGGCAGTTCACCATATGATCTAAATTCGTCAATGCGATGATCTCCTACAAGGGACTGCATCATCTGCTTTGCGCTGGCGTTCAACCGGAGCAGTCTCTCACTCTGGGGGATTCCTTGGCGAATCAACTCCGCATTGATGCTTTCAAGATTAGCAAGAACGATCAATTGTTGCAGGCTTGCTTCATCCCGAATATTTCCTTTGGAATTCGGGTGTGTCTGGCGCCATTCCTTTGCCGTGATGCCGAACAGCGCAACATTCAGCACATCTGCTTCATTGGCGTAGGTAAAGCACTGACGCTGTAGGGTCACATCCGGCGGGATCAGTACATCTTTGATTGCATCCGTGTGGATACGGTAATTGATTTTTGCAAGTGTCCGATTCAAGTTCCATCCCAGCGCAAGACGGCTATTTTCGTCATTCTTCAGGCGCTGATAGTCCTTGATGATATATAGCTTGAATTCTGCAGAGATCCAAGAAGCGAATTCAAACGCAATATCTTTCTGCGCAAATGTTCCACCGTAGCGCCCGGCCTTAGAGATGATGCCGACCGCTCCGGTACCTCCGATCCACTTCTCCGGAGACATGGTGAAGGCATTTGATCCAGCCTGCGTTCTAAACCCGTCGAATTCGACGGGTTTAAATTCTGGGTTGTTGAGCTGTTCCCACAGCGCAAGAAATTCAATCGTGTCACGGTTACGCATCCAGTTTTTGATTACATTATCTGGTGCATCGCTCTTATAGCGCGCAATCTCCGTTTGAGAAAACCCATCCACTACAATGAGTGTCAAGAGCTCAAGATCCGCCTTTCTCAATGCTTGAAGCTGCTTGTAGATCGACGGATCATCGACTTCTTCGATCCAGCCGTACCTTGACGCTGTTGTGTAATCGTCCCAGTGGCTGACCGATTCCAAAAACTTTTTCATCAATGCGGACTTGTCCTCCTGCTCGGTGGAAGGCTCGTCAAAGATGCCGATGCCCATGTTCTGCGTATGAAGGCGGTATATCCTCTCCTGTTTGAAAACCTCCCAATCGAAGTCATGCATCTTCTGGATGGCGGTATCGGACATCCCTGCCGCTCGATACTCACGCCGGAGTCTTGCCCACAGCGTTTCAAACTTCTTCTTTTCAGCCGCGTAATTAAAGCCCATATATGCTTCCTCCGTATTCTGAAATTTGGTTGGCTGCAAATCTCGGAAACGGGTGGTGGGCCGCGGCAGCGGGGTTGCGCACAGAGCGCAAAAAAGCCCACAGCGACACCGCTGTGGGCATAAGGATATTTGTGGGTAACGATGGTGGACGGAGGCGGGGTATCCTCAAAAGGACGCAAAAAGTCAGGGCATCCGATGCCCGTCCTTAGAGGAATGAGGGTGGGCTGCCTTTGGACAGCATCGACAGTGCCGCGGATGTGAGGATACCTCATAAGAACCGCCTGTTCCGGCTTGGAGCCATGTTTTTCATTATCGTGCAGGTTCGGCCTCTGCGCTCAAAGCAGAAGATCACGACAGAAAAGCGGAGAGATTGCTGTATCGCAGTCTCTCCGCTTTCGACATGGATGGCTGTTCAGAAGTTCTGAACAGGGGGATGTATCAGATGGTGTTTTCTCAGTGGTCGAATGCCTGCCGGTTATTTCTTAGGCGGGTATAGAATGCTGCTTCGACTCCCATGTTCGTTGCCTACCGATTGGCCTCTTGTCCCTACATTTTGCTGACAACAGCCCTGATATCTACTACTATAAAAGCTATCCCTCGCTTATTCATCTGCCTCCGATCATCCTTCTGGAAATCGCTCATTTGTGCGCTTCCGTCGATAGCTGGACCATAGTTGAAGTCCCACTGGGACAAACGGGCTGGTGACGTCACATAGCTGCCATGTTCAGCCGGATGCATCTGCTCCTGTGTTCATTTTTGAAATGATGTCAGAGAGGAAGCTGTCTGCGTTCCCGGACCTCAGGTCCTTTTTCTGAAGCAGCAGCGCGCGTTCATCGTCGCAGACCACAAGCCACAAATGCAATGATTCAAAGACGCTCTTTATCCGTGTATAAGAGAGATGTTCTTCCTTCTCCTCTGCGCAGATCGTTACACCGGCATCCTCGAAGCGGATAATGGTTTTGAATTTTTCCCAATCAACGGCCCGCCGCAGCTTCAGCGCTTTCCACGCCTCCTTTTTGCAGGATGCCGGCATGCGCGGCGGCGTTCTTCCGCGAGCAAGGGCAAACTCCAGCAAACCTGCAATGATCACGGCTCCGCCCACAATGATTCCCGCGGTGGTTTTTGGCGGCATCAAACCAAGAATCAGCGTCAAAAGGCCCAGAGCCAGCAGGAACACGCCATAAATGCGGTAGCGCACCGTCCGCTTTTCGCGCGCCGGGCCTTTCGCGGCGTGAGTTCTGATGCGGTCTATCGCATTCCACATAGCAGGGCAGCGCCGCCGGCTTTCAGCTTCCAAACACTGGTGCAGCAGCTCTACGGTTTCTCTGTCCACAGCAGGGTCATCGTAGTTGCTTATTTGAAAAAGATACATGGTGCTTCTCCGTTTCGAAATCAGCTCATTGAGAGTGCCGGAAAATCCATTCACAGCATATCGGACTGCCCGACGGCAGTCCGATATGCTGTGATGTGCTGATGGTACTTTGCATAAGAATTGCCGACCGCTTGCATCCTATTTTTCAAACAGATGCAGCAGATATCCGTAGCCCTCGGCTTCCATTTTTTCATAGGGGACGAAGCGCAGGGCCGCACTGTTGATGCAGTAGCGCACGCCGTTGGGCGACTCCGGGTCGTCGGTGAACACGTGGCCGAGGTGGGAGTCTCCGGCGCGGCTTCTGACCTCTGTGCGGCGCATGCCGTGGCTCAGATCCTCTTTTTCCACTACGGCAGGGCCCTCGATGGGCTTTGTGAAAGCAGGCCAGCCGCAGCCGCTTTCGTACTTATCCGTGGAGGAAAAGAGCGGCTCACCGGTGACGACATCCACATAGATGCCCTTTTCAAACTTGTCCCAGAACTCGCCCGTGAAAGCGCGCTCTGTGCCGCTCTCCTGCGTAACACGGTACTGCTCCGCCGTCAGCTTGTCCCGGATGGACTCCGCCGCGGGCTTCTGATAGTCGCCTGGGTCGATGCGCAGCCGGGAAAAGAGATCCATCTCCGCGCGCGGGATGTGGCAGTAGCCGTCCGGATTCTTTTCGAGGTAGTTCTGGTGATATTCCTCGGCGGGATAGTAGTTTTTGAGCGGGCCGATCTCCACGAAGAATTTCTCGCTGCGGCCGCGCTCGATCTCCGCGATGCGCTTCACCGTTTCTCTCGCGCTTTCGTTGGTGTAGTAGACGCCGGTCTGGTACTGGCTGCCCCGGTCGTTGCCCTGCCGGTTTTGTACCGTAGGGTCGATCACATAAAAGTAGGCCAGCAGCAGCGCGTCGAGGCTCACCTGCTCGGCACCGCCGGCATTGGCTGCCTTGCCCG
>ENA-UPXC01004587-UPXC01004587.1-human-gut-metagenome-genome-assembly--contig:-NODE-4587-length-12342-cov-4.320506_pt1 | contig 12342 bp, 12 predicted proteins | sample MGYA00250047_ERZ773371 | MGnify/ENA primary metagenome ERZ773371 (study PRJEB29103, sample SAMN06111975) | human gut metagenome | biome: human gut; feature: ankylosing spondylitis patient; material... | reverse complement strand
GAGTGCGTGGGCAGTGTGGTGGACGCCACTATGAAGATCGGCGGCATCGCCATGATCACCGCCGACCACGGCAACGCGGACGTCATGACGCAGCCGGATGGCAGCCCCATGACCGCCCACACCACCAATCCCGTGCCCTTTATCCTCTGCGGCGCCGGAACGGAACTGTGGAAGGGCCGCCTGTGCGACATTGCCCCCACCATTTTGGACGTAATGGGCCTTGCCGTGCCGGAGGAAATGAACGGACATACCCTGATCGTAAAGTAAATAGTCGAGCCTATTCGTGGATACCCTTTGAAACAGGGTATCCCCTTTTTATCTGCCTTTGCGGTCAGGAAAAATTCTATGATATAAAAAGCCGGAACCTTTGGCGTTTTTTTTGCGTCTATACAAACAGAAATACAATTTTGAAGGAGGTTATCCGTATGCGAAAGAAAGCAATATTTACCGCGGCAGTTATAATAGTCGTTCTGACGGCAGGCGTGATTATCTCGAGAGGGAAAATGCCCTATAAAGATTTGAAAGCATCCGATATTGTTTCCGTAGCAGTCTATTTATCTCCGCCGGATGAGACAGTCCAAATTACAAATGCAGAAGAACTTGTTTCATATCTCCGCAAGGTTACCATCTACAATGAAGATACTTCATATACCGACTATTGCGGTCAAACGGTTATGTTCACACTCACAATGGCTGATGGGTCTCAGGAAAAAATTACAGCATGCAATCCATTTGTCATCATCAACGGTATCGGATATAAGACAAAGTACGAACCGTGTGAACAGCTTAGCCGCTATGCAAACAAATTGCTGAACGCCGGATAAAAAACGATAAAAGTCAGAGAACAAAAAGGGGCACTTTTGGAAAAATAGCGTAAAAGAGCACGGTTTGCACCGTGCTCTTTCACATTCTTTTTCTTTCTTATTTCCGGCAGCGGGCCTTTAGCTGCTCTGCCGTGATGGCCCAGCCCTGCGTCATGTAATTGTCCACCGGCACCTCCGGGCAGCTTTCGCCCCGATGCTTGTAAATGGTCTGCACCATGATCCGCAGCAGCGCCGGATTCTTCACTAAAATGGGGCCGGTGAGCTGACTTGTGAACACGCTGCCGCTGTGATAGCCCTCCGGGCCGCAGGGGCCCTCGTTGCCGCAGCCCAGCTCCATATCCGTCAGCAGAGGTGTCTTGACACCTGTCAAGACACTACAGCGATTCACAAAGCCCACTACGGCGTCTTCAAAAAGCGCGGTATGGCCGTAGACATCCTCCACAAAGCGCTTCTTCCCCTGCACGGCGGTAAAATCCGCAAGACCGATACCGGCGTATACCTTACCGGCGTCATCGGTAATGGACGCACCCAAAAGCTCCATGGAGTTTCCGGCAAACAGCATGGCCGTGCCGTTCTCCGCCGCCGCCTTGACAGCCGCGCCGTACCGGGCAAAGTCCGCCAGTGCGGCCTTCTGCGCCCGCTCCGTACCGGCGCCCATGTAAATGAAATCGGCATCTGCGATGTCGGCGTCCTCGCCGGGGCGCACCCGCTCCACCGCAACGGTATTCCCCATGGCCTCCAGTGTCCGCTTCAGGATAGACACATTGGCATAGCTGCCGTAAAGACTCATGAGATCGGGATAAAAATGCAGCAGCTTCAATTCCATGACTCAGCCCTCCTTCTCCACATCCGGCAAATTCAGCAGCTTGTCCCGGTCAGAAAAGCAGGTGACCACGTACAGATCCTCGCTGCCCTGGGCCTTGATGGCCGCCGCCGCGTCCGGGATGCCGGGAATGACCTCCCAATTTTGGACACCGGTAAAGGTGAAGCGCTCCGCCAGATCATTGCGGTACAGGCCGGAGATGATGACCCGCTTCACATGGGGGACGTTGAGCTGGTCAAAGTCGATGTCCCACAGCCAGCTTGTCTCGCTGGTGAAATACTTCCTGGACACGGCGTCCACAATGATGAGCACCGTGCAGTCCTGATTGGTGGAGGCAATATAGCGTAGGTTCGTATCATAGGCGATGGAATTTTCATGCTTGGAGGTCAGCAGCGTGCCGTGGTGCTGGCCCAGCCGGAACGTCTGCATCCGGCCGTTTTTCAGGATATAGCTGCTGAGGGTATCCGCAATGGCGCCGCCCTCCACGCCGCACTCCCGGCAGGCGGCATAGGCCGCCAGAATGTTATAGACATTGTAGATGCTGCGGAACGCCAGCTTCACGGTGAACCGGCCATCCAGCGTCAGCGCGCCCTCCGTCAAATTCAGCGCCGTGGCGGCGTAATCGGGCTTGGGGCGGGCGTGGCCGCACTTGGTACAGCGGTAGGCGCCGATGTGATTATAGTGCACGTAGTCATACGCCATGGGAGCATGGCACACCGGACAGTAGGCACCGTCATGGTACACGCCGGTGGGGGCGTCCGTATCCGTGGCGCAGTGCTCCAGCCCAAACCACTTCACCTTCTCATGGCCGATGGCAAAGCAGCTGGACAGCGGATCATCCGCGTTCAAAATCAGCTCCGTATCGGGGTGGAGGGCGGGAAGAATGGCGTCAAACACGCTCTCCGGGTGGCCGTTCCGGGTGAGCTGGTCCCGGTAGAGATTGGTGATAACAAACTCCGTGGGATGGAAATACTTGAAGCTGTGGGCGGCATAGCGCTCGTCGCTTTCCAGCAGCAGCACATCGGCGTTGACCCTGCCGCCCAGCGTAGCGTGGGTCAAAATCAAGGTGGTAACGCCCTCCACCTGATTGGAGCCCTCGGCATTATAGATGACGTTCCTGCCCTGCGCCCGCAGCACCGTGGCGATCATCTCCACAGTGGAGGTCTTGCCGTTGGAGCCGGTGACAGCGATGATGTGGGGCGGCAGCGTCACCCGTTTCAAAATATCCGGGCATATCTTCAGGGCAAATTTGCCGGGCATGGAACTGCCCTTGCCGATGAGCTTTCCCACAAAGCGGCCCAGCTTGCAGACCACAATGGCTAAAAATTTTCGCATGGTTCTCCTTCTTTCAGCGGTTATTTTCCAACCAGATCATCAGCGCCGTTACGTCGGCGGGGCTGACGCCGGAAATACGGGACGCCTGTCCCAAATCCATAGGCCGTACGGCAGAGAGCTTTTCCCGCGCCTCCAGCCGGAGACCCTGAATGGAATTGTAATCCATGTCCGGAGGGAGCTTATGCCCCTCCACCCGCTTGAACTCCGCCACCTGCTGAAGCTGGCGCTTGATATAGCCCTCATACTTCACAGAAATTTCAATTTCCTCCGCAACATCGGCGGGCAGCGGCGGGCGGTCCGGGTCAAAGGGGGCCAGCTCCGCATAATGGAGCTGAGGCCGCTTCAAAAGAGCCAGCAGTGAGCAGCCATCCGGCGCGTCGGCGGTACCGTGGGCCGTGAGGAACTCCGTCAGCGCCGGGGAGGGGGCCACGCCGGTATGCTCCAGCCGCTTGATCTCCCGCTCCACGGCAGCGTACTTTTCCTCCACCGCCCGGAGCCGTTCCTCCGGCACAAGGCCGATGTCATAGCCCCGCTTCATCAGCCGGAGGTCGGCATTGTCCTGCCGCAGCACCAGCCGGTACTCGCTGCGGGAGGTCATGATGCGGTAGGGCTCGTTGGTGCCCTTGGTCACAAGGTCGTCAATGAGGGTACCGATGTAGCTCTCCGCCCGAGAGAGGATAAAGGGGCTCTCCCCCTTCAGCTTCCGGGCAGCGTTGACACCGGCCACAAAGCCCTGCACGGCAGCCTCCTCATACCCGGAGGAGCCGTTGAACTGCCCCGCGCCGTATAGCCCGGGAACCTGTTTCGTTTCCAGCGTAGGCAGCAGCGCCAGCGGGTCAATGCAGTCATACTCAATGGCGTAGGCCGGACGGGTCATCACCGCGTGGCGCAGGCCCGGAACGCTGTGAAGCATCTGCACCTGCACCTCCTCCGGCATGGAGGAGGAAAAGCCCTGTATATACAGCTCCTCGGTATTCAGTCCCATAGGCTCCACAAAAAGCTGGTGGCGGAGCTTATCTGGAAAACGGACGATCTTCGTTTCAAAGCTGGGACAGTACCGGGGGCCGATGCCCTCGATAAGCCCGGAGTACATGGGAGCGCGGGAGAGGTTTTCCTGCACGATGCGCTTCGTTTCCTCCGTGGTCCATGTCAGCCAGCACACCGCCCGGTTGTGGGGCGGCGATTCCGTGGAATAGGAAAACGGCACCGGGCGCTCGTCACCCGGCTGAACCTCCATTTCGTCAAAGTCTACCGTCCGGGCGTTGACCCGGGGCGGCGTACCGGTCTTGAACCGCCGCAGAGGCAGCCCCAGCTTCAAAAGGGAGTCCGTCAGCGGCCCGGCAGCGTGCATTCCGTCCGGGCCGGAGTCCTCCACGCAGTCGCCGATGATGGTGCGGCCCTTCAGATACGTGCCCGTGGCCAGAACCACAGCCCGCGCCCCGTACACCGCGCCGGTGGAAAGCGCAACGGCGCTGACCGCGCCGTGCTCTGTCCGCACCTCTGTCACCTGTCCCTGCCGCACGGTCAGATGGTCCTGCAGCTCCAGCGTGTGCTTCATCCGCTCCTGATATTTCCGGCGGTCCGCCTGCGCCCGGAGAGACCAGACAGCGGGCCCCTTCCGCAGATTCAAAAGGCGGTACTGAATGCAGCACTCGTCCGCCGCTCTGGCCATTTCGCCCCCCAGCGCGTCCAGTTCCCGGACAAGGTGGCCCTTGCCGGTGCCGCCGATAGCGGGGTTGCAGGGCATATTGCCCACAGCGTCCAGATTGATGGTAAAAACGATGGTCTCAAGGCCAAGGCGGGCGGCGGCCAGAGCCGCCTCGATGCCGGCGTGTCCCGCGCCGATGACGGCGATATCAAATTGTCCGGCAAAAAAGGTATCCATAGCTCTATCCTTTTTTCAGGGTAATGACCGCAAGCTGCGGCCGGTTAAACAGGCGAAGCGCCCATTTGGGAGAATTGCCGAGTCCCCGGGAGACAAACACCTCCGCGCCCGCGCAGTCCTCGTCCGTACAGTGGTAAAAGCCGCTGGTGAAGGAGGGGAACCAGTTCAGGTTCGTGTCCAGCAGTCCGTCCGTAAAGGGCAGGCGCCAGATGCCGCCGTGGGCGTGGCCGCTGAAGGTCAGGTCCGCGCCCAAGCGGCAGTAGCGGCCGTTAAAAAGATTATTCCGATGGGCCAGCAACAGCCAGAAGGGGTCGGCGTATTGCGTATACAGCCGCTGCGCCAGCTCTGCGGGCGTCAGTTGGTCGGCATAGCCGTTGGGGTCATCGATTCCGGCAATGAAAATCGTCTGCCCGTCTTGCTCCAGCGGCACAAATTCGTTGGAGAGCACCGTAACGCCGCTCTCCGACAGCGCAGTCTTTACCGCCTCGGCTACGGCATTGCCCTGCGCCCACTCATGGTTCCCGGTGACAAAATAGGTGGGTGCGATGGCGCTGAGGGCCGCGCCGACGGTCCGGGCATAAGAAACAGGTTCCTCCGCATACTCGTCAACAAGGTCGCCGGTAAGAAAAATCAAATCCGGGGCGGCCCGCTCCACAGCAGCGTACAGCCGGGTGTTGTCCGCGCCGAACTCCTTGCAGTGAAGGTCGCTGAGCTGTGCGATTCGCAGACCGTCAAAGGCGGCGGGCAATGCATCGGAGGTATAAACGGCGTTGTCCGTTTCGATAGAGGCGTTGCCCCAGAAGACGTACAGAATAGCTGCCAGCAGCACAAGGCACAGTCTGCGGAATATGCGGCGTCTTCGTGCTCTGCCGCGGCCTGCCATGTGCGTCCCTCCCCCATTTTCAGGCGATCAAGCCGCCCTGCCAATCACGGTCATATAGTATACCACACTTCTGCTCTCTGCGCGAGAAAATTTTTATAAAATAGGGGGGTATTTTTCATAAAAGCTCAGGCGCTTGCAAATAACACGGTTTTGTGTATACTATCGTATTTAGTGATAAAAAACGTGAGGTGCGCCATGCCGATTTTCGATACCCATGCTCATTATGACGATTCCCGCTTTGACGCCGACCGGGATGCCCTGCTCTCCGCACTGCCGGACGCCGGTGTAGGCCTTGTGCTGGACCCCGGCTGTGATATTCCCTCGTCCCAAGCGGCAGCGGCGCTATCGGAGCGATACAGCCATGTTTACGCCGCCGCCGGAATCCACCCGGAGGAATGCGGCGGCTTTCATGAAGGTGAGCTGGACACGCTGCGGGAGCTCCTATCGCGGCCCAAGGTGGTGGCCGTGGGCGAGATCGGCCTCGACTACTACTGGGAGGAAAATCCGCCTCGGGAGCTTCAAAAAACAGTGTTCCGCAAGCAGCTTGCGCTGGCGGAGGAGCTAAGGCTGCCGGTCATCATCCATGACCGGGAGGCCCACGGAGACACCATGGACATCATCCGGGAATTCCCCGCCGTGACCGGTGTGTTCCACTGCTTTTCCGGCTCCCCGGAAATGGCGGCGGAGCTGCTGAAGCGTGGCTGGTACATTGGCTTTGACGGGCCTGTGACCTATAAAAACGCCCGCCGCGCACCGGAGGTGGCGGCTATCACACCGCCGGAGCGGATGCTGGTAGAAACCGACTCCCCCTATATGGCGCCAGTGCCGGTGCGCGGCAAGCGGAATGACAGTCGGAACCTAAGCTACGTGCTGGAAACGCTGGCGGCGTGGAAGGGCATGACGCCGGAGGCGCTGACCGCTATCACTTGGGAAAACGGCCGGCGGCTGTTCCGCATTCCGTAAAAAGTGCGGTCAGGCAGCCCTGAACGCAGAAAAAAGAGCACTCCTACGGGAAATTTGAAATTTCCAGTTGATAATTTTTACGGAATATCGTATAATAGCTTTCGCAATTCATCCTCCGCTTGCAGACGCGGAGCCGGTCTCGCGCAATGGAGCCCCGTGAACCATGTCAGGCGGGGAACCGAGCAGCATTAAGCGGGATGTTCCATGTGCCGCGAGGACGCCGGTTCCGTGTCTGCAAACGGAGGATGCTTTTATGCGGTCATGCCGCATGATGCCAGACTGTTTTTCAGGAGGTGTGTTCCATGTATCAGGCGCTGTACCGCAAATGGCGGCCCAAGGTGTTCTCCGACGTTATCGGACAGGAGCACATCACCGAGACGCTGAAAAAGCAGGTGGCGGAGGGCCGCACCTCCCACGCCTATCTCTTTACCGGCACCCGGGGCACCGGCAAGACTACCTGCGCCAAAATTCTGGCCAAGGCGGTGAACTGCGAGCACCCGGTAAACGGCGACCCCTGCTGTCAGTGTCCCAGCTGTCTCGGCATTGAAAACGGCAGCTTTCTGGACGTTTTGGAGCTGGACGCCGCCTCCAACAACGGCGTGGATCAGGTCCGCGCTCTGCGGGACGAGGCCATTTACGCCCCGGCCAACGTGAAAAAGCGGGTATACATCGTGGACGAGGTGCACATGCTCTCCACCGCCGCCTTCAACGCCCTGCTGAAAATTTTGGAGGAGCCCCCGGCCCACCTGATGTTCATTCTGGCCACCACGGAGCTGCACAAGGTCCCGGCCACCATTCTCTCCCGCTGCCAGCGGTATGCCTTCAAGCGCATCCTGCCGGCGGATATTGCCAAGCGGCTGACATACGTGGCGGGACAGGAGCACATCGACCTGACACCGGACGGCGCGGAGCTTTTGAGCCGGTTGGCGGACGGCGCTCTGCGGGATGGACTGAGCCTTTTGGACCAGTGCGCCGCGGCGGGCGGCACGGTGGACAGCCGCGCCGTTTTGGAGGTGCTGGGCCTTGCGGGCAATTTGCAGACCGCAAAACTCATGGAGCACATTTTAAAACGCGACGCCCAAGGCGCGCTGCTGCTTTTAAATGACCTGTATGCCGGGGGCAAGGATGTCGGCGCGGTGCTGGGGGAGCTTTCCACCCTGACCCGCGACCTGCTGCTGCGACGCACTGCCCCGGAGGGGGGCGCGGCGCTGCTCTCCGGCGGCTTTGACAGCGCCACGCTGGACAGGCTCTCCAGCGATGTCCCCTCTAATCGCTTTTTGTATTTAGCCTCCACGCTGCAAAGAGCGCTGGCAGACCTATATTACAGCGCCGACCGGCGCACAGATGCGGAGCTGTGCCTGCTGCGGCTGTGCGATGAAAGCCTGTGCGGCGACCTTACCGCGCTGGAAAGCCGCATCACCCGGTTGGAGACCACCGTGGAGCGAGGCGCTGTGATTTCCGCCGCCGTGAATGAAAACACTCGCGCCGCCAAAACAGCGGAGCCCTCCCGACCCGCTGGCGGCAGTGCAGCGGCAAAGCCCGCCCAAGCGGCAGCGCCGCAGACGAAGAAACCGGCGCAAACGGAGGACGCTCCCCCGTGGGACGAACCGCCGCTGCCGGAGGAGCCGCCCATGCGGGAGGAGCCCGGCGAACGGGTCTTCGACATTCCCCCGGATGCCGCCTCCGTGCGGTCAACTCCCCCTACCCACCATCCGGCGCGGACAGCGGCTCCCGCCTCCGTTCCAACGGAGGCAAAAAAGCCGCCTGCCGGCTCCACCGCTGTCAGCGGAAGCTGGTGGCGCGCCCTGTCCGAGAGCTGCAAGGGGCAGCTTCCCCCCATGTACCGGGCGTTTCTGGATTTGTGCGGCGGCACGCTGGAGGGCGACCAGATCACGGTCTACGCCCCGGATGAAATCACGCTGAGCCGGTTGGACAACGATCGGGTGCGGGGTGTTTTGTCCGCCGAGGCGGAGAAGGTCTCCGGCCAGCCGGTGCGGCTGCTGCTCCGGGTGGGCGAGGCCCCGTCGGCATCCCCAGAGGAAAATCTGAAAAGTCTGCTGGAATTTGGCAGTCAATTTGACAATATTCAGATCAAATAATCAGGAAAAAGGAGAAATTTACCATGGGTTACAGTGCACGCCGTGGTTTTACCAACGGCAAAATTTCCGGAGCCGCCCGTCAGGCGGAGCTGCAGCAGAAGATTGCGGATATGCAGGAGAAAATGACCGAGGCGCAGAACGCCGTTGAGGCGCAGGAGTTTTCCGCCAGCGTCGGCGGCGGCGTTGTGGAGGCCAAGGTCAACGGCAAGAAGGAGGTCATCTCTATCCACATCAAGCCCGAGGCCGTGGACCCCGAGGATGTGGAGATGCTGCAGGATCTGGTGGTCTCCGCTGTCAACGAGGCGCTGCGTCAGGCCGGTGAGGCCATGGACAAAAGCATGGACGGTATCACCGGCGGACTGGACCTGAGCAAGTTCGGTCTGTAAAAAATTGCACGGAATAAGCGGAGCCCTCCGGCTCCGCTTATTTTTCAATCCGCTTACTTTCAAATCGGGAGGTTTTTATGAACAAGCGTATCCCAGCGGCGGCGCTGGCGCTGTGCCTGCTCACCGGCTGCGGCGCCCGGGCGCCCTTGGAGCTGCCGGAGGCCGAAGCGGACAGCACCGCCGTTGCCTACGTTCCGCTGGATGACCGGCCGGACAATGTGGGCCGGGTGGTGTATCTTGCGGAAAGCCTCGGCTACACTTTAAATATGCCGGAGGAATGGACATACAAAACGCTGCTGGACGGGCAGAGTGAGGACTACTGCGCGGAAAACGGTCTGGAACCCATGCCGCAGAGCTTTCCCCACGGCTCCCCCTCCGCGCTCTATGACTGGGTTTTGGAGCAGGAGGCGGCGGGGTGCGACCGCTACATTCTCTCCATGGACCAAATGCTCTACGGCGGGCTGGTGGCCTCCCGCGTGGCCGGGACCACCGCGGAGCGAAACGGCATGGACTGGCCCCTGACGGAGTTGATAGACGGGCTTTTAGACGCGCTGGCCGCCGACCCCGGCAACGAGGTATGGCTGCTGGACAGCGTAATGCGCCTTGCCCCCACCGTGGGCTACGCAGGCGGGACACTGGAATACTACAACGCCATGCGGACCATGGGCGCGGCACCCCGGAAAACCCTCACCGGCGACGAGCTGACACTGGAGAACATCCGGCACACTTACAATACGGACGCCGATGAAGACAATCTGCTGCATTTTGAGGGGGAAAATGCTGATGCGCTGTATGATGGTGCCCTTCGTTACATGGAGCACCGGCTCGATAAGCTGACCCTCAGCGCCGCGCTGCTGGAAAAGGTGCAAAGTCTTGGCAGCGGCCAGTTCCATGTGCTCATCGGCATTGACGATTCCTCCTCCGAGGACTGCATTCAGAAAAACGAAATCGCCTATCTCCAAACCCGGCTGCGGGAGGGGGATGTGATTCTCTCCGGCGTGGACGATCTGGCCTTCAAGGCGGTGACAAAGCTGTACCTTTCCGAGACGGAGGATACCCGGGTCTATCCCCATGTGTTCGTGTCCTACTTTGGCGGCACGGAGAATCAGCCCGCCTGTGAATATGACTATAAGCCCCTGACGGAAATCGTAGATGAGCACATCGACTATTTCGGCATGAAGCGCGTCCCCTCGGCGGAGCAGGCAGAGGTGCAGATTTTGGTGCTGACCCAGCCGGCGGACGAGGGAAAAAAGCAAACGTACTATGACGAGCTCATCCGCACACTGAACGCCTGCGAGAAAAAAGAGCAGCTTGTCATTCTCATCGATGCTGGGAATGGCCGGTACGGTACGGCGTTCCATGATGCGCTGGTAAAAAAGGCGGCGCTGGGCGGGTTTTTGAGCTATGCGGGCTTTCTGGACATGGCCATCGTCACCGGCACGGCGCTGAGCCACGGCGCGGCGCGGTACGCCCACCTGGTGCTGGGACAGACCTCGCAGAGCGAGGAGGCCGCGTTCCAAAAGACGCTGGCGGACAGCATTATAAAGGACTTCTGCTATAAAAACGTGGTACGGGAGGACATTCTATCCTACGTGCGGAATGAGCTGGGAGGTGACCCCAACAATTTCTGCAATCCGGAGCTGGACCGCAGCGCCATCACCGCCCGACTGGAGGCCGGGATGGAGCAAGCCGCCGCGCCGGTGCTGAAAAACTTGGAGCGGAGCCGAATGTGTATCCGGCTGACGGACGGAGCGGCCGAGACCGCCCGGTGGGGCACGGTCAGTCTTTCCGGCTATCGCTTTCCATGGTACCGTGCCTTTGAGATAGACATGGACATCACCCTTGGTCCCCTGACTCAATAAAGCTGAGAACAGAAAGGCCGTGCCCCGCATTCAGCGGGGCACGGCCTTTTGTAATTTGTTTACGGGTAGTCAGAGGGCAGACGCATATACAGCAGCGGATAGGGGCCGCCCTCCTCGTCCCGCTCCGTCCGGCGGTAGGTTCGGAAGCCAAAGTGGGCGTAAAAGTCCACGGCCTGCGGGTTCTGCTCGTTCACCGTGACCTCCCGAACGCCGTACTGCTCAATGCCGCAGCGGAGCAGCCGCCCGCCAAGACCGCAGCCTCAGGCTTCCGGTGCAAGGAACAGCATTTCCAGCCGCCCGTTCTCCACGCCCATGAAGCCCACCGGCTCCCCCGCCTGATTTTCCGCCGCGACAAGCTGCGCGACGCCGCCGACGGCCTGCGGAACGTAAGCGCGAATCCGCAGAATCTCCGGCTCGGAGAGAAAATGGTGCGTGGCCCGGACGGAATGCTCCCACACGGCGGTCAGCGCCTCGATCAGCCGTGGCGTTCGCTCCTTAACAGCCGCCAGACGGATTTTCTTATCCACGGTGCACCTCCGCACGGACAGGCGTTACATAGAGCTTCACACCCTCTATTCGCTCCACGGTCACTTCTGTGCCGATGGGAATGGTCGCGCCGCTGCTGCTGCGGGCTGTCCACATTTTCCCCTTTACATATACGGCGCCGGTACCGGCGGCGTCGTCGATGTCCTCCGTCACCCGGGCAGAGGCGCCGATGGCCTGGTCCAGATTGGTGGGCTGAACATGGCCCGCCATTTTCTTCACCAGCGGCCGGGTCAGGGCCAAAATCACGGCGGACACCGCAAGAAACAGTAGTATCTGAAGCCACAGCGCCCCGCCCAGCAGGGACACCAGCAGCGCGGCCACCGCGCCGCCCACAAACCACACGGACACCAGCGCCGCCGTGGCGGCCTCGATCAGCCCAAACACAACAGCCGCACCCAGCCAGAGCCAATTCATCATCAAACAGCACCTCCTGTTTTCAATTCTGCTGCTATCGTAGCACAATTCCGCGCAAAAAGCTATTTTCATTTGTGTTACAATCTGTTATGATACCATCAGTTGATAAGGGCAAACACGGTTTTTCGGAACTGAAACAACGTCCAGCTTCGTTTTCCTCATTGCCGGGCGGCAGCCCGGCTGCTTCGTCAGCCTCGCTGAGCCGCCGTTTCCGATCCCGAAAAACTCCGAAGGACCTTCCAGCAAGCAAAAATGGGCGCTGATGCGGAAGCGGACGAAGGCTTGCTGGCGCAAGCCAAGGACAATGACAAAATCAGCGGCT
>ENA-UPXC01004572-UPXC01004572.1-human-gut-metagenome-genome-assembly--contig:-NODE-4572-length-12383-cov-3.330570_pt1 | contig 12383 bp, 16 predicted proteins | sample MGYA00250047_ERZ773371 | MGnify/ENA primary metagenome ERZ773371 (study PRJEB29103, sample SAMN06111975) | human gut metagenome | biome: human gut; feature: ankylosing spondylitis patient; material... | reverse complement strand
ACGAGATTGTTGACTGTGACTGGAGTTCAGACGTGTGCTCTTCCGATCTGAGGCGGTACAGGCCGGCATCAAGGATTTTATCGTCAAGCCCTTCAAGGAGGACCGCCTGATGAAAACGGTCAATTCCATCCTGGGGAATCCCTGACGGGAGCGGGCCAATGCCGGAAGTGCTTTGGACCATCTGTGCAATTCTGGGCGTCCTGGTGCTGGCCTATCTGTTTACCCGCTATGTTGCCGGACGGGGACAGGGCGGCGGTCCAAGCCGCCTGGGAAAGCGGATGCTTACAATTTTGGACCAGGTGGCGGTGGGAAAGGATCAAAGGCTCCTCCTGGTCCGCGCGGGCGAAACGTATTATTTCCTGGGGGTGACTCAGGGGAGCATCACCTGTCTGGAAAAGCTCACTGCCGAGGAGGCCGAGGCCTGGATGGGCGGCGCAGACGGCGCCGCCGCGCCCAAGATGGGGTTCCAGGAAGCGCTGCACAGCGCGCTGGAGCAGCGGAAACAACAGAGGAGGCCATAACCGGTGGATGCGCTGATCAATGTAAATGGCGAGAACGTACAGACCCTTCAGATCCTGTTTCTGACCACCCTGTTGACCCTGCTGCCCTCCGCAGTTGTGATGATGACCTCCTTTACCAGGTACATTATCTCCTTCTCCTTTCTGCGCTCGGCCATGGGGCTGCAACAGAATCCACCTAATATGGTCCTCGTGGGCATCGCCCTGTTTCTCACGCTGTTTACCATGTCTCCGGTCATCAGTGAGATCCAGACCACCGCATACGAGCCATATATTGCGGAGGAGATTACCCAGGAGGAATTTTTGCAGCGGGCGGAGAAACCCCTGAAGGAGTTTATGGCAGGCCAGGTGGAGGAGAGCTCGCTCAAGCTCTACTGCGATCTGGCAGGACTGGATACGCCGTCTGCGGCATCGGCCGCGGAGCTGCCGCTGCGGGTTTTGGTTCCGGCCTTTATGACAAGTGAGCTGAAGCATGCCTTCCTGATTGGATTTTACCTGTACATCCCGTTTGTCCTGATTGATGTAATCGTGGCCTCCACGCTGATGTCCATGGGCATGATTATGCTTCCGCCCAGTATGATCTCCATGCCGTTCAAGCTGCTGCTGTTTATCGCCCTGAATGGGTGGGAGCTGCTGTTCTCGACCCTGGTGCAGAGCTTCCGATAGGAGAATCCGAATATGGAAGTAGTTGACATTTTGCGGGAAGGGGTGGGCGTCGCGCTTCGGATTGGCGCACCGCTCCTGATTCTGAGCATGCTGGTCGGTATTCTGGTCGCCATTTTTCAGGCGGTAACCCAGATCCATGAGCAGTCCCTCTCGTTTATCCTCAAGATGATCGTGGTGGTGGCTGTACTTCTGGTGGGCGGTGGATGGATGCTGGAGACGCTGCTGGATTTCAGCCGGTATCTGTTTACGCTGATGTAAGGGTGTGGGACATGGTCGATTGGGCACAGCTCTATCTCTTTGAACTGATTTTTATGCGCATGTCGGGCTTTCTCCTGTTTAACCCGCTGCTGGGACGCTCCAATCTCCCGGCCATGGTCAAGACCGGTATGGCGCTGGTGCTCTCCATTCTGGTTTTTGGGACGGCCGGGACGGGGGTGCCGCAGCCGGATACCCTGGTGGAGCTGGCGTTTCGCCTTCTGCTGGAGCTGGGAATCGGCCTGGTTCTGGGATTCGTAATGCGGGTGGTGTTTTCCGTTGTCCAGATCGGCGGAGAGGTGATCGACACACAGATGGGTATGACAATGGCGCAGATCTACGACGCCAGCAGCCAGGCCAACCTGTCGGTGACTGCATCACTGCTCAATATCCTGCTGATTCTGGACTTCTTTGCGGAGAATGGACACTATACCCTGATGCGCCTGCTGACCACCTCCGGTGAGCTGGTTCCTTATGGCGCTGCCGCCCTTGGCGATGGAGTCTACGCCTATGTCATTGAGCTGTTTCTCGCCTGTATGCTCCTGGCGGTAAAGCTGGCTATGCCGATCCTGGCAGCGGAGCTGCTGGGAGAGGTAGGCATGGGGGTGCTGATGAAGGCGATCCCGCAAATCAACGCCTTTGTCATCAATATCGAGCTGAAGGTGATCATCGGGCTGCTTTTGTTCTTTCTGCTCTTGACGCCGATCAACGAATTCCTGCTGGAGCTGGAGAGCGGCATGCTCTCGGAGCTGGGGCGGATACTGCGCCTGATAGGGGGAGCGTGAGAAGGCTTTGGCAGACAGTTCAAAAACCGAAAAAGCAACCCCTAAAAAGCGGAGAGACGAGCGAAAAAAGGGTAATGTCTTTTTCAGCAACGATGCAGTTTCCGTGGCGGTGCTGCTGGCCAGCTTTTTTGTACTCAAGCTGACTGCCACGCCAATGGTGGAGCAGATTTACCGCTTTTTGCAGTACGCTATGGGGCTTGTGGCCGGCGCGGCGCACACTGGATTGCAGGACAACCTGAGCGGCCTGGTGCTGGAGATGCTGAAGACCTTTCTGTTTGCGGCGGGACCGTTGCTGGCCACTACGGCGGTGGTAGCGGTGGCGGCGACCTTTTTCCAGACCAAGCTGCTGGTTTCCGGGGAGGCGCTGAAGCCAAAGTTCAGCCGGATTAACCCCCTGCAGGGGATCAAGCGCCTGTTTTCACTGCGCAGCGTCATTGAGGCGCTGAAGGGGATTTTAAAGATAACGGTTCTGCTGTTCCTGATCTATCAGTTCCTGGTGGGAATTGTAGATACCTTTACGAAATATCTCCACACCGATCTGGCCGTTGCCTGCGCCCATCTGGTGGATGAGGGCTTCCAGATGGTGATGCAGATCGCCATAGCCTTTGTGGTGCTGGCCGGCGCGGACGTGTTTTACCAGTGGTGGGACTATGAGCGGCAGTTGCGCATGTCCAAACAGGAGATCAAAGAGGAATACAAACAGATGGAAGGCGATCCCCAGGTCAAGGGAAAGATCAAAGAAGTGCAGCGCAGGATGGCCCAATCCCGTATGATGCAGCAGGTGCCAAAGGCAGATGTGGTTATCCGAAACCCGACGCACTTTGCAGTGGCGCTGCGCTACCACCCTGAGACGGATGGGGCGCCCATTGTCCTGGCAAAGGGACAGGACGAGCTGGCCGGACGCATTGTGCGCAAGGCGGAGGAGCATCACATTGCCATTATTGAAAATGTACCGCTGGCCAGGGCGCTGTATGCCACGGCGGAGCTGAATCGGGAGATCCCGCCGGAGCTGTATAACGCCGTGGCGGAGGTGCTGGTGTACCTCTACCGCATGGATGAAAAGCTGAAGTAGCGGCGAGAAAGTAGGAGCCTTGGAGAGCTATGAGACGGATACTGAACAACTCCATATCGCTGCTGGTCGTGATCATCGTTCTCTTTCTGGTGGTGCCGCTGCCCAAGCAGGCGCTGGACATCCTGATTGTACTGAACATTGCCATTTCCATCATGATTCTGATGATCACCATGAGCATCTCGGAGGCGCTGGAGTTCTCTATCTTCCCCTCCCTGCTGCTGATAACGACCCTGTTCCGCCTGGGCCTCAACGTATCCTCCACACGCCTGATCCTCTCCGAGGGCGGCGATGCGGGTATGGTAATCAAATCCTTCGGTACGCTGATTACCCAGGGGAATATTGTCATCGGAATTTTGATTTTCTTAATCATTGTACTGGTGCAATTTATTGTGATCACCAAAGGAGCGGAGCGCGTCTCCGAGGTGGCCGCCCGCTTCACGCTGGACGCCATGCCCGGAAAGCAGATGGCCATCGACGCGGATTTGAGCTCCGGCCTTATTGACGAGAAGGAAGCCCGGCTGCGGCGTTATAAGATCCAGAAGGAGGCCGACTTCTACGGCGCCATGGACGGTGCAACCAAGATCGTCAAGGGCGACGCCGTCATGTCGCTGATTATTACGGTCATCAACTTTGTGGCAGGCTTAATTATCGGCATCGTGCAGGGCGGCGGAGATCTGGCTACGGTTTTGAACCAGTATTCCATCGCCACCATCGGCGACGGTCTGGTGTCCCAGCTCCCGGCCCTGATGATCTCCACCGCTACCGGTATGATCGTGACCCGTTCCGTGTCGGACGGCAGCCTGAACAGCGACGTGCTGGGACAGTTTAAGGCCCAGCCCAGAGCGATCCTGGCCACCGGCATTATTTTAGCGCTGCTGGGGCTGGTGCCCGGCGCTCCCACGGCGCCGCTCCTGCTGGTGGGCTGCGGCCTGGGTATTGGCGGCTTCTTGAGCGACCGGAAGCTCACTGAGCAGAAGGCACTGGAGGAACAGCCCGCCCCGGAGGCGGCAGCCGCCCCGGAGCTTCAGGCGGCCAGCGAAACCGACTACTTCAAGGACATCAACAATGTCTATTCCCTCCTGGCGGTGGAGCCGATCGAGATGGAATTCGGCTACAGCCTGATCCCGTTGGTGGATGAGAAAAGCGGCGGCAAGCTGATCAGCCGCATTGTGATATTCCGCCGGCAGTATGCCCAGGATATGGGCTTTGTCATCCCCTCTATCCGCCTCCACGACGGTGCGGCGCTGGGAACCAACCAGTATGTGATCAAAATCCGGGGGGAGGAGGTGGCCCGGGGAGAGATTCTGGTGGACTATTATCTGGCCCTGGAGCCGTCCAATCCGGCGGGAACGATTGACGGGATTGAGACGGTGGAGCCGGCCTACGGCATCCCCTCCCGCTGGATTTTGCCGGAGAACAAGGAAATGGCGGAGATCTACGGGTATACGGTTATCACACCCCTGACCGTTATGCTTACCCACCTGTCGGAGACGATCAAAAAGCATGCCTATGAGCTGCTCAACCGCTCGGAGACCTTGCAGCTTGTGGAGAATCTGAAAAAGACGGAGCCGGAGCTGGTGGCCGATGTGATCCCCAACGTCATCTCCTACGCCAACCTGGAAAAGATCCTGCGCAGCCTGCTGCGGGAGGGCATCCCCATCCGGGATCTGGCGGCCATTCTGGAGGCGGTGGTGGAGGCCAGTACCACGACCCATGATATCGACATGATCACCGAACAGGTGCGCGGTGCATTGGGACGGACCATTACCCGGAAGTTCTGCGAAAATGGGCAGCTTCGGGTAGTGACGCTGGACGCGGAGCTGGAAAAGAAGGTACTGGCCGCCCTGACCAAGAACGAGCACGGCGTCTATCTGGCGCTCAGCCCTGATATTGTGCAGCAGATCGTACAGCAGGTGGGAGAGCTGCGGAAGAAATTTGAGGAGCTCTCCCAAACGCCCATTCTGCTGACCAGCCAGATTATCCGTGTCTATCTCAGCCGTATGCTCGCCACGTTCTATCCCGACATCTATGTGCTCTCCTTTAATGAAATCACGAGCAATGTGCAGATACAGGCCATTGGCAACATTACACTTCAGCCGCAGGAAAAGCGTGCATAGAGATGGGGAAGGGTATCTGCATGAATAAGTTAAAACAGATGGAAACGGCCCTATCTCCCGGCGGAGGTCAGCAGGCGGTCGACCAGATGGACAATCAGACCCTTCTGCTGCGCTACAAGGAGACGGGGGATATGGAGCTGAAGTGGGCCCTGGTGCTGCGGTATACCGATCTGGTACGCCGGATTGCGATTCAGACCTGCGGGCTGTTCAGCGGGTTTACCCAGTTGGATGATGTGATCCATGAGGGAATTTTGGTTCTGCTCAGCGCTGTGGACAAGTATGACCCCGAAAAGGAGGTCAAGTTCGAGGCGTACATCGCAAAGCGGCTGCGGGGAATGGTGATCGACCTGGTACGCAAGCAGGACTGGATTCCGCGGAGGGTCCGGCAGAAGGCCACCCGGCTGAAGCGGGCGGCTGAGGAGCTGTCCATAGAGCTGGGCCATACCCCCAGCGATCAGGAGATGGCAGACTACCTGAAGCTCAGCCAGAAGGACTATGAGGAGCTCCTCTCTGAAACGGCGTTTTCCAACCTGATGTCTTTCGAGGTGCTTTTGGACACCTATGGGAATGTAACCGGCAAGGCACTGTCCGGCAATCCGCCGGAGGACGCTTATCAGCAAAAGGAGCTGCACGAGGTGCTGCGCCGGGGAATCGCCTCCCTGCGGGAGAATGAGCGGCTGGTGCTCTCCCTGTATTATGAAAAAGAGCTGACCATGAAGGAGATTGCACAGGTCCTTGGGGTCAGCGCGCCGCGTATTTCACAAATCCATAACCTGGCCATTCAGCGGCTCCAGGCCTACATGAAGCAGTACATAGGAGCGTAGTACACAGCAGAAGGGAGAAGGCCATATGACAAAAGGGTTTTACAACCTGACCTCCGGCATCCTGTCCCAGAGCCGCCGGCTGGACACAGTTGCCAACAACATGACGAATCTCTCCACCTCCGGGTATAAGGCGGAGCAGTATACGGACAGCACCTTCCAGGAAGTGCTGATCAGCCGGGTGGGCAATAAGGACAAAAGCAGCCCCACCGTGATCGGTGAGGAGAGCTATATCCTGGCCCCCAGTCAGCTCTATGTGGACTATAGCCAGGGAAGCCTGGAGGAGACGGGGCTGACGCTGGACTTCGCCATCGAAGGGGATGGCTTTTTCGCCATTCAAACGGCTCAGGGCGTCGAGTACACCCGCAGCGGCAGCTTTTCTCTGGATGGGGAGGGCTATCTCTGCCTGCCCGCCCATGGGCGGGTTCTGGGGGCGGATGGACAACCAATCTATCTGGCCACCGACCGTATCCGGGCCGATCAGGCAGGGAACCTCTATACAGAGGGCGGCGGCTATGTGGGTCGGCTGGGTCTGTACGCCTTTGCGGGCAACGGGCAGCTGGAGAGAAATGAGAGCGGCCTGTTCGGTGCGAATGGGCAGGCGCCGGCTCCCTCCCAGGCGAAGCTCCACTGGAAATGGGTGGAGAATGCCAACGTGGACATGCTCCAGGAGATGAGCGATATGATGACGGCCCAGCGGGCGCTTCAGAGCGCCGCACAGGTGCTGAAGCTCTATGACGGCGTGCTGACCAAGGCGACAACAGAGCTGGGACGCTTATAAGCAGAGGAGGAGAACGATGCTTCAGGCTTTTTATACCGCCACGGTGGGCGCGCAGCAGCAAATGGAGCGAATGGGAGTCCAGGGCAATAATATGGCCAACGCGAACACCTTTGGATTCCGGGCGGAGAAGCCCGCCTTTGAGGCTCTAATGTACCGGATGGTAGACGGTATCGACGGCCAGCAGCTCCCCAAGGGCAGCGGTACCCGCATGGTGTCCACCATCACGGATTTCCGCTCCGTAGCGATGGAGGAGACGGGGCGCAAGCAGGATTACGCCATTGTGGGCGACGGCTTTTTCGCCCTGTATGACCCGGATACCGGAGAGATTTCCTACACCCGGGACGGCTCCTTCGCCCTGTCCTCGTTTCAGCAGATAAAGGAGGACGGAACAACGGATACACTTTACTATCTGGCGGATGGAGAGGGCCGGCAGGTTCTGGACACCAACGGCTATCCCATTGTGGTGACGGACGCTGAGGCGCGCCAGCCTGTGGGCGTGTTTACCATTCAATACCTGGACGGCCTTCAGCATGTGGGCAGCGGCCGGTTTGTGACCACGGAGAAAAACGGTGCGGTGTGGATGAGCCCCTCGGAGGTGCGCCAGGGCTATCTGGAGAGCTCCAATGTGGACTTGGCTTCTGAGATGGGAAAGGTGATTGAGGCCCAGCGGACTTACAGCTATGTCCTGCGCATGATGCAGACAGCGGACGAAATCGAGACGACGGTCAACAACCTGACAAACGGATAGGCAGGGAAAATACGTGAAAAATTTTAATGAACTCAGCGGCCTGGAACTGGATACGCTCCGGGAGATCGGCAGCATCGGGACGGGCAACGCGGCGACGGCCCTCTCCAGCCTGCTCCAGTGTGAGGTGCGCATTGAAATGCCGGAGGTGCGCATCCTCGGTTACAACGAGGCCATCGACTGGATCGGCGGGCCGGAGGTGATCACGGCCGGTGTGCTGGTGCGTCTGGGCGGGGAAATCAACGGTATTATGCTCTCGGTACAGCAGATGGACTTTATCAATCAGGTGCTGGGCCGCATGATGAACCGGACGGTTTGCGAATATGGGCAGCTCTCGGAGCTGGACCGCTCAGCCCTGGTAGAGGTGGGCAACATCATGATCTCCACCTTCGTCAACGCCCTCTCTGGATTGGCTGGGGTAACGATTCAGCCATCGGTGCCTGGCTTTGCTGTGGACATGCAGGGGGCGATTATTACGGTGCCCATGGCGGAGTTTGGAGGACAGTCGGATTACATTATGACCATCGGCACCAATTTCATCTGCGAAAAGCACAGCGTGCCCTGCCGCCTCCTGCTGTCACCTGACGTGCGTTCCCTCAATTTCCTGCTGCGGAAGCTGGGTGTTTTGGATGAATGACAAGCTGGTGGTTGGGATCGCCGACATGAAAATGGCGCAGGGCAGTGGGATGCTGGTGACTTACGCCCTGGGCTCCTGCATTGGAATCTGCTTCTATGATCCCATGCTCAAGCTGGCCGCCCTGCTCCACATCATGCTGCCCCTGAATCTGGAGACGGGGCGGAAGTCCCCGCTCAAGTATGCGGATACCGGCATCCGGGAGACGCTGCGGGAAATGGAGCGGCGAGGCGCCAAACGGGCGCGGGTTACAGCCAAAATTGCCGGCGGAGCCCGCATGTTTGAGGTAGCCGGCGGTGGAAATCTGGGCAATATTGGACAGCGGAATATTGAAAGCGTCCATATGACGCTGCGTACAGAGGGCGTCCGGCTGCTACAGGAGGATGTAGGCGGCACGGTGGCCCGGACCCTGCTCTTTGACGCGGCCACCGGACAAGGCTGTGTCCGCTGCTACGGAAAGCCGGAGCTCATTTTTTAGCCGGTAGGAATAGAACAATCTGAAAGTGGGGGAATGGGTCATGGAAAACAACAAAGACGGAATTTTATTGGAGACGGGGACAAACGAGATTGAGATCATGGAGTTTACCATTGACGGAAATCTCTACGGGATCAATGTGGCCAAGGTGCGTGAGATTATGCTGTCGGCGCCGGTGCACCCAATGCCCCATGCCCACCCGGCAGTGGAAGGGATTTTTAAACCCCGGGACATCGTGATTACCGTGGTGGATCTGCCGGAGTATCTCAGTGGACATACCGAACCCAAAGGGGAAAAGGATCTCTTCATTATCACCAATTTCAATAAAATGCACATTGCCTTCCGCGTCCATACGGTAGTGGGGATCAGCCGTATCTCGTGGCGGGACATCCAGAAGCCGGACAACACGGTTTCCGGGGGCGCAGACGGGGTTGCCACCGGAATCGCTCAGTGCGGCAAGGACTTGGTCACGATTCTGGATTTTGAAAAGATTGTGGCCGAGATTGCGCCGGAGACCGGTATCCAGCTCAGTGAGGTGGATGCTATGGGTAAGCGGGAGAAGCGAAGCGAGCCGGTCTGGGTCGCGGAGGACTCCATCCTGCTGTCCCAGATGATCCGTACCGCGCTGACTAAGGCGGGGTATACCAACCTGCGCATGTTCCAAAACGGCGCAGAGCTGTGGGAGGCGCTGCAGGCGTGTAAGGACGGCGGGGGCCCCACCGGACAGGTTTCTATTGTGATTACCGACCTGGAGATGCCCCAGATGGACGGCCATAACCTCACCAAGCGGATCAAGGAGGATAAAGAGCTGCAGGCCATTCCAGTGATCATTTTCTCCTCCCTGATTACAGAGGAGATGCGCCGCAAGGGCAAAGAGGTCGGTGCGGATGAGCAGTTGAGCAAGCCGGAAATCGGGCATTTGATCGGAATTGTGGACCATCTTTTGGAGCGCAGCAGACGGAAGCGGGAGGCAGGACAGGCATGAGCAGCAAATATATCGTTCGTCAGCCCATCAAAGACCAGGCAAATAAGATCATCGGCTATGAGATCCAGTACCACGGGGAAAACCAGGCCTTTGGCGACAACGGCAAAAACGTCAGGGAGAACGACTTTGCCGCAGCGGACACCATTTACAATTTCCTCACCATGAATACCGATAAGCTGCTGCGCGGCTCACTGAATTTTATGACCTTCACCACCACGCTTCTGATGAAAAAAACGCCCCACCTCTTTGACAAGGGGGAGCTGGTGATCCAGATTGACGACAGCGTTATCATTCATCCCCTGGCCATGCATATGGTGCAGCAGTATGCAAAAGAGGGCTATCAGGTGGCGGTCAATGAATTCCAGTTTGCCCCGCGCTATCTGGGAATCCTGGACCGGATCGACTACATTAAGCTGAACATCCAGACCACGCCGGAGCTGACGCTGAAAAACATCATCGACATCGCCCACAGCATGAAAAAGCAGTGTATCGCCGTGGGGATTGACCGGGAGGAAACCTACCAGAAGGCCGTCAAGCTGGGGGTGGATGCCCTGGAGGGCCCCTATGTGGCGGAAAAGCTGACCACACAGACCCACAGCAGCGGATATTTGCAGAGCAACTTCTTCCGCCTGATGGTGGCGATGACGCGGGACGAGCCGGATGTGGAGGAGATTGAGCAGATTATTTCCGTAGATGCTACGCTGACCTATGGCCTGCTGCGGATGGCAAACTCCTGCTATTATGCGCTCCGCCACCGGGTAACCAGCGTACGCCAGGCGATCATGACTATGGGCCTGAGCGAACTGCGTCAATGGGTCTACCTGCTGAGCGCCAGCAATGCCGAGAATCAGATGGAGGAGGGCGCGGAGGAGTTTCTCAGAATGTCGTTCATGCGGGCCAACTTCTGTAGCAAGCTGATGAACTACGCAAAGGATATGCCGATCTCCAAGCCGGATGCCTACTTAATGGGGATGTTTTCTACCCTGAATTATCTCATTGATGCTCCGCTGGCGGAGATTCTGAAGCCCATTCCTCTGTGTGCGGAGGCTAAGGAGGCCCTTTTACAGCATACCGGCCGGGCTGGAATGCTGTACGATCTGGCCCTGAGCTATGAACATGCGGATTGGGAAAAGATTGATAGACTGACCGGAGAGCTTGGAATTCCTACGAATCTGCTGACCAGTCTCTATTTTACCTGTATGGAAGAGGTAAACCGGGTTTGGATCGAAATGAACCGGCCGGTGCAGGGACAGATAACCGATGACACAAAGATAGATACCTAAAGTATCCTTCTGTTGCTCAGCCATGAGGAGCGGTGCCGTCCACAATGGCGGTGTTCAGGGCGGGGAACACCACCGCGTCTAGGGAGTCCGGGTCGCCGGAGCAGGCGATGTACTCCACCGAAGCCCCCTTCTCCTCCATGGCCTGGGCCACCCGGCGCATCAGGGAGGACTTGCCGCAGCCCGGCCCGCCCTTCAATATGTAGATGGTTTCGGCCTGCTCGGGCTCAAGCAGTTGGTCGTACAGGGAGTAGAAGCCGGTGGGGGAATTGGCGCCCAGATAAAAACAAACCTTTGCTTCCGCTTGCATAAATGACCCTCCAAGTCTCTAGTTTCTCACTCCAGCGTATGCGTGGAGGGGGAGGGGGGTGCGGCGCGGTATGGTTGCCTTTTGCCTGGAGGCTGTGGTACACTATAAAAAAAGAGAGGGGGTGAGTCTATGCCGTATGAGAAGCTGCGCCTGACCGCCATGACCACGGCCGGTGGGTGAGGGGCCAAGCTGGGACCGGGTGTCCTGCAACAGATTTTGTCCGGGCTGCCCCGGACGCTTGAGCCCAACCTGCTGGTGGGCTATGACTCCAGCGATGACGCCGCGGTGTACCGCCTCACGGATGAGCTGGCGCTGATCCAGACGGTGGATTTCTTCCCGCCGGTGGTGGACGACCCCTATGACTTTGGGCAGATCGCGGCGGCCAACGCCCTCTCCGACGTGTACGCCATGGGGGGCGAGCCCAGGCTGGCCATGAATCTGCTGGCCGTCCCCTCCTGCCTGCCGCGGGAAGCGGTGGGGGCCATCCTGGAGGGGGGCGCGGCCAAGGTGGCGGAGGCTGGCGCAGTGACCGCAGGCGGCCACAGCATCGAGGACGCGGAGCCCAAGTACGGCCTGTGCGTCAGCGGCCTGGTCCACCCCGGAGCGGTACTGACCAACCGGGGGGCCAGGGAGGGGGATCTGCTGGTGCTCACCAAGCCCCTGGGTACCGGTATCCTGACCACCGCCGCCAAGGCGGAGCTGCTGAGCGGGGCGGAGTACCGGGCGATGACGGATCTGATGGCGGCGCTCAACCGGGACGCGGCCCGGGCGGCCGTGCCCCTGCGGCCAGATCGGAAGAGCGTCGTGTAGGGAAAGAGTGTAGATCTCGGTGGTCGCCGTATCATTAAAAAAGGGGAGAGGGTGGGGATGGTGTATGTGTGGGGGTGGTTGGTAGTGGGGGCGGGATCGGGAGAGGCGGTGTGAAGCATGAAGTGCTGG
>ENA-UPXC01004571-UPXC01004571.1-human-gut-metagenome-genome-assembly--contig:-NODE-4571-length-12394-cov-4.265081_pt1 | contig 12394 bp, 10 predicted proteins | sample MGYA00250047_ERZ773371 | MGnify/ENA primary metagenome ERZ773371 (study PRJEB29103, sample SAMN06111975) | human gut metagenome | biome: human gut; feature: ankylosing spondylitis patient; material... | reverse complement strand
GGTAAGCTCCGATACAAAATTCTGTCCTGCAAGAATACCGGAAATCAGGCGGGTAGTTGTGCCACTGTTTCCAACATCCAGAATATCAACAGGGGCAGATAATCCGTGGAGTCCTTTTCCATGAACCAGGATTTCTCCGCTGTTATTCTCAATATCAATGCCCATTTTGCGGAAACAGGAGATGGTGGAAAGACAGTCAGCTCCTTCCAGAAAATGGGTGATCTTTGTGGTTCCTTTGGCAAGGGAACCGAACATGACGGCCCGATGAGAGATGGATTTATCGCCGGGAATCGTTACTTCCCCGCGTATTTGTTTTGCGCGTGTAAATTTCATAAAAGATATTCTCCTCATTATATCGAATTAGCGTTCGTAAATAGTATAGTGGTATTTGCGAAGCAGCTCCACCGCCTTCTTATAAGCGTCCTCGTCATAGAGTTCCACCCGAAGCACAGCCTCCTCGAACTCCCGGTTGTGAATGATACCGATGTTCTTGATGCTGATGCCGCCGGAAGCCAGAATAGTTGCCAGGGTAGCGATGCCGCCGGCCTCGTCCACCATATCGCAGTAAAAGGCGTAGGTCTTCTTCAGCGGCCCTGCAGAAGCCTCCGGAATGGAGTTCCGGTAATCCCGGGAAGCGAAAAAGCAATATATACAGCGGAGGCAGGATTTGAAGAGGCAGAAAAAATCGGATATCCTGTGATCATCAAGGCTGCTCTTGGAGGCGGCGGAAAAGGAATGAGGACAGCGGATTCTCCTGAGGATTTTGCGGAAAGCTTTTGTACAGCTCAGAAGGAAGCTCAGATGGCGTTTGGCGACAATACCATGTATGTGGAGCATTTTGTCAGGAAGCCCAGACATATTGAGTTTCAGATTCTTGCAGATCAGAAGGGAAATGTGATACATCTGGGAGAGAGGGACTGTTCTGTTCAGAGAAATCATCAGAAAATGATCGAGGAGTCTCCCTGTGAGATTATTTCAGATAAGCTGCGTAAAAAAATGGGAGAGGCTGCAGTAAAGGCTGCAAAGGCCTGCGGCTATGTGAATGCCGGAACCATTGAATTCCTTCTGGACAGGGACGGAAGCTTTTATTTTATGGAAATGAATACCCGGATCCAGGTAGAACATCCTGTTACAGAGTGGGTCACAGGGGTGGATCTTGTAAAAGAACAAATCCGTATTGCATCCGGACAGCCCCTTTCCTACAGACAAAAGGATATCCATATTACAGGTCATGCCATTGAATGCAGGATTAATGCGGAAAATCCGGAAAAAGGCTTCCGTCCTTCTCCCGGAACCATTACAGATATGTACTTTCCCGGAGGCAAGGGAATCCGGATCGACTCTGCAGTGTACAGCGGTTATACAGTCCAGCCCTATTATGACTCTATGATCGCAAAGCTGATCGTGTGGGCAAAAAACAGGGATGAGGCGATTCGTAAAATGCAGAGCGCTCTTGGGGAGATTATCATAGAAGGAATCGACACAAATGTAGATTATCAGTATGAAATTCTGAATCATCCGGATTTTCTTACCGGAAATACAGATGTGGAATTTATTGAACGAATGGAAGGCAGAGGTAATGGAGCATGAAGCTGGAAAATATGTTCAAAAAAACAAAAAGTCTGTACAGGGAACAGAGCGTAAAGCACACCGGTACTTTGAAGCCTGAGGTTCCTCAGGGACTTCTGCGCAAATGCAATAAGTGCGGAGCGGCAATCGTCACCGAGGATGTAAAAAACGGAAACTATATCTGTCCGAAATGCGGCGGATATTTCAGGATCCATGCATATACAAGAATCCGTATGATTACAGACGAGGGAAGCTTCGAGGAATGGGACAAAGATCTTGTTGGCGGAAATCCAATGGAATACCGGGGCTATGAAGAAAAGCTTAATTCTGTAAGGGAGAAAACAGGGCTTCAGGAAGCTGTTGTTACAGGAAAGGGACGTATCAACGGTCGGGAAGCAGTGATCGGTGTGTGCGACGGCCGTTTTTTTATGGCAAGTATGGGCTGGGCTGTAGGCGAAAAAATTACAAGAGCCGTGGAGCGTGCCACCCGGGAACAGCTTCCGGTGATTCTTTTTGCCTGTTCCGGTGGCGCCAGAATGCAGGAGGGAATTACTTCTCTTATGCAGATGTCAAAAACTTCGGCAGCGCTGAAAAAGCACAGTGACGCGGGACTTCTTTATATTTCTGTTCTGACCGAGCCTACTACGGGAGGCGTTACAGCCAGCTTTGCCATGCTGGGAGATGTGATACTGGCGGAGCCGGGAGCCCTGATCGGATTTGCAGGTCCCAGAGTGATCGAGCAGACAATTCGCCAGAAGCTTCCCAAAGGCTTCCAGAGAGCAGAATTTCTCCTGGAGCATGGATTTGTGGACGAAATCGTGGAACGGGAAAATCTGAAAAGAATTCTGACAAAGCTTTTGAAGCTTCATGGTGGAAAAAGAAAGACAGAGGGAACTGATCTGCCGGGCTCAGATAAAGTACAGGAGATCAATAACAGATCAGCGGCAGAAGTGAAGCTGTCTGACAACGTAGGTACAGCCGACAGAGAGAAGCATATTTTTTCACAGGAGACATCAGACTCATTTTGTGAAAAAGAGTTTTGCCAGAACAGCAGGACGGAACATACGGCATGGGAGCGTGTTCAGATTTCCAGGAAACTGGAGAGACCTTCGGGCAGCAGCTACATTAAGTCATTGTTCACGGATTTCATGGAGCTGCACGGAGATCGGAAATACGGAGACGATCCTGCAGTGATCGGCGGGATTGCTGCTTTTCACGGGATGCCGGTAACAGTGATCGTTCAGGAAAAGGGCTGCGATACAAAGGAAAACATACACAGAAACTTCGGTATGCCTATGCCGGAGGGGTATCGGAAGGCGCTGCGGCTGATGAAGCAGGCGGAAAAATTTCGCCGACCGGTGATCTGCTTTGTAGACACTCCGGGAGCTTTCTGTGGTATTGAGGCAGAAGAGAGAGGACAGGGAGCAGCCATTGCAGACAGCCTGATGGAACTGGCCGGCCTGACGGTTCCGGTACTTACCATAATTACAGGTGAGGGAGGAAGCGGAGGGGCGCTTGCTCTGGCAGCAGGAGATCAGGTATGGATGCTTGAGAATGCAGTCTATTCCATTCTTTCCCCGGAAGGATTTTCCAGTATTTTATGGAAGGACAGCACAAAGGCAAAAGAGGCGGCAGAGGTAATGAGGCTCACTGCGGCTGATCTTTATTCTCAGGGAATTATTGAGAAAATGATCTGTGAACCAGAGGGATACAGTGAACAGACACTTTATCAGGTGACAGATATTCTGGACAAGGAAATAACAGATTTTCTGGAAGAATACAGAAATTATTCTGAAGAAGTACTTCTGGAAAAGCGATATGAGAGATTCAGGAAGTTCTGAGATCTCTGCCGGGGGAGAACCGGGGAAGCTCCGGCTATATGAAAAGCCGGATGCTATAGAAATACACAGGATAAGCCGAAACGAAAAGCGGTTTTATAACAGATGATACAGAGGTCTGCTATAAAGCTGCTTTTTATTTGCTGTTAAAGCAGGGTATTTTGTAACAATCTTTCCGGGAAATAAAATTGGTCTGCCAGGTTGTGACCGGATCCATGTGAAATAGTTAAGAAAAGTTAAGAACCTGTTAAGACATACTGTAAGAAATATATGTTATCTTATAACCATCTTATAAGTTAAAGGGGTACTTTATGAGAATAAAATCAATCGTCCATGTTGTGGCTGCATGGATCATGCTGGTTCTGACATCGGAATTCAGCCTTACAGTAGCTTACGACATATGTGATACAAATCCCTGGGCACGTATTTTGTATGTGGCATTGAATATTTCCGGTCTGTTGGCTGCTTTTTATTTATATACCAGATATATTATGAAGATAAAAATGCAGGATCTTCGATTGGGGAAACCTTTCCCGGAAAGACAATGGTGCGTTACAGCAGTTATTATGCCATTGGCAATATGCTGCTTTTATTTTCTTTTTGTAAAGGGAACATTTGCTTCACAAAATCTTACAATGAAAGAAATGATAAATGCTCTGACTCTTTCTGTTTTATCTCTTGGTATTTTGCCTGCAGTTACAGAGGAAATGGTTTTCAGGGGAATGATCTTGAGTACCTTGCAAAGTGCTTTTGGAAAGAAAACAGCAGTGTTTATTTCAAGTATTTTATTTGCTTTGTATTATTTGGAGTACATTGACAGCTCGGACTGGAAAAAGGTTGTTTTACTGATTGTGTCTGTTGGAATTATTGGCTGGGCTCTTTCGCTTGTTACAATCCAATCCCGTTCCATATGGTCTGCGGTTGTTATACATGGAATGTATAATATCCTGTCAGGAGAAAGCCAGATCCTGCATATTGATATGGAGCAAAATTTTCCATCCATATGGACCTATACGGTAAATACAGAAAATCCATTACTGACCGGAATTAACGGAGCGGTTGGCTTTACCGCGGCGCTTCCTGCAGTAGTTGGCTTTATCGTGATTATAATAATGGTAAAATATTATGAGAAAAAGGAAAAGAAAGCAGCAGAAAAAGAATAGAAGGAAGAATATCATCTGGTATTCCGTTTTTCTGATCGTTGTTCTGACAGGGATATTTATAATTTCAGGAAGAGATGACAGCCTGGTATTGACAGAAACAAAAAGGAACCAGATAATAAACAGTAATGAGTGGAAAGAAATATTTGAACATTCAGAGGATTATCCCCCTGTTCTTCTGGAGGATCTGAAACGAAATCCGGAAATGCTGGATTTTGTGAAAAAATATCCGGGAGAGCAGTCTGTACAGGATGCAGGGCTCACATTCAGAGAAAAACTGCAGAAATACCCGTTGTTTATTCAATGGGACGAAAGATGGGGATATCAGTCATATGGACAGAGTAATATCGGGATATCCGGATGCGGTCCTACCTGCATGGCAATGGTCATATACAGTCTGACGAGAAATTCTGATGCATTGCCGGGTATTCTGGCACAAGAGGCAATGACAGGCGGATATTACATAATGGGAACTGGAACAGCCTGGTCTTTTATGAATGAGTGCGCATCTGCGTATGGGGTAATTGCCTCTCAGTTTGCTTCTCTGGAACAGTGGGAACTGGAAGACCGGCTTGAGGATGGAAATATGATTATCTGTGCTATGGGACCTGGAGATTTTTCTGCACAGGGACATTTTATTGTAATCTATGATTATACATCGGATGGATTTTGTGTAAATGACCCTTTCAGTTATACGAACAGTTCAAAAAAATGGGATTATGCAACACTTTCTTCTCAATGGCAGCAAATATGGGTGTATGCAGTGTAAAACGCAGGATAAGAGGATACAATGAAAAATCATATTTTAATTGTGGAAGATGATGAAGCGATCCGGGAGGGCGTAAGAATTCTGCTGGAGGGAGAAGGTTATACAGTGCAGGAGGCAGAGGATGGATTCCAGTGTCTGAAAAAGCTTTCAGCAGAAACAGATCTGATTATACTGGATATTATGATGCCTGGAATCTCCGGTATAAAGACATGTGAAGAAATTCGAAAAACTTCTCATGTTCCGGTATTGTTTCTGACTGCTAAAGGGCAGGAATCAGACAAACTGATCGGTTTGATGGCCGGAGGGGACGACTATCTGGTAAAACCGTTTTCTTACGCGGAGCTTCTGGCAAGAGTGAAAGCTCTTCTTCGCAGATATTGTGTTTACAGTCAGCCGCTGAAGACAGAGAAAAAAACAAAACAGTGGCTGGAATATGGCAAGCTTAAGGTAAATACACAGTATAATGAGGTTTACCGTGAGGGAGAGGAAATTCATCTCAGAGAAATGGAATACAGACTGCTTTTGCTGATGATGGAAAATCCACAGAAGATTTTTTCTGTAAAAAATCTGTATGAGAGTTTATGGGAGGAGCCTTTTCTGTATTCTTCCGGGAATACGGTTATGGTTCATATCAGGAGATTGAGGACCAAAATAGAAGAAGATCCTCAGAAGCCTGAAATGATACAGACTGTGTGGGGAAAGGGGTATCGTTTTGGGTAGAATCTATAAAGACAGTCTGACTGGAAAAATGGTCCGGCGTTTAGTCAGAGGACTGCTGGCAGGTCTGTTCGTTATGGGACTTTTGTATTTTGGAGGAAAGGGCTGCCTGCAGCAGTTCTTTTTTAATACAGGCTATATTTATAAAAGGGAGAGCCAGAGAGCAGAGGAACTTCAGAATTATGTGGATAAAAAGTGTTTAAAAGCTACAGATTATAAACAGTTGAAACAATGGGCGGTTCAGAGAAATATTCGTGAATTTACAGTTTCCAGAGATAAGTGGCTGTTGTTTGATGTTTCATATGATGGTATTCTCACTCCGGGAAGCAGAGAAATCACTGATTTTTCCTGGAAAATATTTCACAAAATAAAATTCGCGGATGGGAATGCAGATGTTTATCTTTATGAGGGATTTGCAGGTAAATATTATGATATTCTGGCAGGAATTTCTGTAATTGTGGGTTTTGTTGTGTGTACAGGTATATTTTCATATGAAATGCAGGAGGATTTAAAATACATTCAGTGTCTGAAAGAAGAAGTAGATGTTATCAGTAAGGGAAATCTGCAGGAACATGTTACAGTAACAGGCAATGATGAGCTGGCTCAGCTGGCAGGAGGACTGGAAAGAATGAGGCAGACTCTGATACAAAAAGAGCAGTCAGAACAGGAACTGCGGGCGGCACAGGAAAAACTTGTTCTGGGAATGTCTCATGACCTTCGTACACCTTTAACAGGACTGATGACCTATCTGGAAATTCTTAAAAAACAGCAGAAAAACAGAATTGTTACAGATGAATATATTCAAAAGTCTCTGGATAAGGTGATTCAGATAAGGAATTTGTCAGACCAGATGTTTGAATATTTTTTTGTTAATTCACAGCATAAGGTTGAATTGGAAGAACCTGAAGACATATTCAGTGCATTTGGAGATTATCTTTCTGAATTATGTGTTTTGCTGGAAGATGAAGGATTTACAGTAGATACGGAAATGCTTGAATGGAATCCTGCTGCTGTGCGAATAAATACAGATTTATTTGGAAGAATCATGAATAATATTATTTCCAATATTGAAAAGTATGCCAGCAGAAATAATCCCATCCAGGTACAGATTCTTTATGAAGAAAATTACACTGGTATTTTGATCAGAAATACAGTTGCTCAGACAGAGCAGACAGCCCATAAAACAGGTATCGGGTTACAGAATATATCTGTTATGATGGAACATATGCAGGGATATTTGGAAGTCTTACAGAAGGACAGGAAATATTGCATGATTTTGCATTTTCCGTATTCTGTTATACAGAAGCATGGAAACGACAAAGGACTGACTGAATGATAAATGCTCATTTGACAAATTTATTTTTTCTAAGGCTTATTTAAACTTCTTCTTATAAACTGTCCCCATCGAAACAAAAACAACATTCAAAAACAGAAAGGATTTTTTATATGAAGAGAAAATATGCAGCAATCGTCCTTGGTCTTACCATGACTTTAACCACAGCAAACATCAGCGCAGTAAACATTATGGCTGCCACTGCCAGTACCGCGGAAGAGAAACAAACAAAATCAGAGGATTCAGACAGTAGCCAGTCAGAAAAAGAGAATAAATCCGATTCTGATAATCAGGAAGATGGAAATGAAAAACAATCAGAAGGAGAAGCCGCTGACGGAGAGAAACCGGATGGTGAACCGCCTGAAAAGCCGGAAGGGCAGGAGCCGAATGGCGGACAGGGAGCTCCGGGAGAGCAGAGCAATGGTGTGGAAAGCTATGAGGCGGTAAATGATTATACAGAGGATGTTACCGTGGAAAATGAAACCGTTTCTTCCACAGGAACAGATGAAAATGCCATTCATGTATCTGAGGGAGCCAGCGCCATACTCAAAGGCCTTACGGTAAATCGTGAATCTGAGGACAGTAAGGGAGGCGATACATCCAGCTTTTATGGAGTAGGCGCGGCAATTCTGGCAACAGAGGGAACTGCTTATGTAGGACAAAGCTCCATTACTACGGACGCCGCAGGCGCAGCAGGAATCTTCGCCTATGGTGATGGAACTGTGTATACAGCAGACACAGATATTACCACTCAGAAAGATACGGCAGGAGGTATCCATGCGGCAGGAGGCGGAACACTTTATGCCTGGGATATGAATGTGGATACAAACGGAGAATCCGCGGCAGCTATCCGAAGCGACAGAGGAGGCGGAAAGATGGTAGTGGACGGCGGAAGCCTTACTGCAAAAAACGGCGGTATGTTTTATACCACAAATACAGAGTCCACCATTACTCTTTCTGATGTAGATATAACAAATGCAGAGGATAGCGAATTTTTCCTGAAATGTACAGGAAACGCCAATGAGAGAGGATGGGGTACAGCGGGGGATAACGGTGCAGATTGCCTCTTCACAGCTGTTCAGCAGGAAATGGAAGGAGATGTGGTCTGGGATTCTATCAGTCAGCTTGATTTTTATATAACAGATGGAAGTACACTGACAGGAGCAGTGACAGATGATGAAACAAATGCCGGTGATGGCGGAGAAGGTTACTGTAATGTGTACGTAGGAGAGGACTGTACCTGGACTGTCACAGGAGACAGCGTCCTTACCGGTCTTTCCAACAGCGGAACTATTGTGGATGAAGATGGAAATACAGTTACTGTAAAAGGCAGCGACGGAACGGTTTACGTGGAGGGTACAGGAAGTTATACTGTAACTGTAGAGTCTTACTCGGACAGTGCAGATCTTTCCGGTTCATCGGAGGTGACACAGTGGTCTGATTATCAGGTGGAAAAACCGGAAGCGCTTGCCTGAATTCTGTAATTAAAAATACTTTACACCAGAAAATTGCAGAGAATATAACAGGAAGGAAAAGAGGAAAATATGAGGATTTTACTTGCCGAGGATGAACGGGAGCTGTCAGATGCTCTGGTGGCGATCCTGAAACACAACAACTATTCCGTGGATGCAGTCTATAATGGAGAGGATGCTCTTGCCTATCTGCAGGCAGATAATTATGATGGTGCGGTTCTGGATATCATGATGCCTAAGATGGACGGAATCACAGTGCTGAAAAAGATACGTGCTGAGGGAAATAAGGTTCCTGTTTTGATTCTCACAGCAAAATCGGATGTGGATGACCGGGTGCTGGGCCTGGACAGTGGTGCAGATGATTATCTCGGCAAGCCTTTTTCGGCAAAAGAGCATCTGGCGCGCATACGCTCTGTCACAAGGAGAAATACAGAGGCAGTCAGTTCGGTTCTGAGTTTTGGCAATCTTTCCCTGGACGGTACAAGCGCTCTGCTTTCCGGTCCTTCCGGTTCCTGCCGTCTGCCAAATAAGGAGTTTCAGATGATGGAGCTTTTGATTACAAATCCCCGGCAGATTATTTCCACGGAACGTTTTATGGAAAAAATATGGGGTTATGACAGCGAGGCGGAGATCGGAGTTGTATGGGTATATATTTCGTATCTCAGAAAGCGGCTCATCTCTCTGAATACAAACGTTAAAATTAAGGCTGCCAGAGGGCAGGGCTATTATCTGGAGGAAGAAATATGATCAGGGAGCTCCGTAAAAAATTTATTCTGATCGCCATGCTGTCTACCTTTATTGTTCTGTCAGCGATTATGGGAACAGTGAACATTTCCGGTTATTTGAAAATGGCAGCCAGAGCAGATGATATGACTTCTGTTCTGGGCATAAATGATGGGAAATTTCCGGGAAACGGAAAAGAAGAAATGGAAGCTGCAGGCAATGAGAATCCTCCTGATGTTGCAGTGGGAAAAAGGGAAGATATATTTGAAACAGAAGCCTCAAGAAATTTTTCTCCGGAGGCACCTTATGAAACCAGATATTTTACAGTGATCTTGGATGATGGGGGCGAGATCAGTTCCTGTGATCTGAATCACATAGCAGCGGTGGACGAAGACATGGCTCTGGAGTATGGAAAAACAGTCAGCGGAAAGAAAAGTGAGACTGGTTTCTGTGGAATTTACCGTTACAGAGTTATAAAGGATGATGGACAGACAAAGTGTATTTTTCTGGACTGTGCAAGGGAGATTTCAGGATTTCGTGTTACTGCAGTAAGCAGTATTGTTATGTCTTTTCTCGGTCTGGCTGCGGTTTTGGTACTGGTTATATTTTTTTCTCAGATTGTATTCCTTCCGGTGGAGGAAAGCATCCGTAAGCAGAAACAGTTTATTACGGATGCCAGCCATGAGCTGAAAACGCCTTTGACGATTATTGATGCCAATACAGAGGTGATTGAAATGGAAACCGGGGAAAACCAGTGGACAAAAAGTACCAGAAAACAGATCCAGCGGCTTTCCGGTATGGTACAGCAGCTGGTTGCTCTCAGCCGTTTGGATGAAAACAGGGATATAGGTGAAAAAACAGAATTTTCTGCTTCTGATGCGGTATTGGAAACGGTGCAGCCTTATGAGGCTCCTGTCCGGACGGGAGGAAAAGAAATGGAACAGTTGGTAGATGAGGGAATTCTTTTTACAGGAAATGAGAGGGATTTTCGCCAGCTTGTGGGGATTCTTGTGGATAACGCTGTAAAATATACGCCTGAAGGTGGAAAAATAAGAATTGCTTTGAAGAAAAAAGGAAAGAAATGCCAGCTGGAAATTTTTAATGAAGCAGAGGAACTTCCCGTGGGAAAACTGGATGTTCTGTTTGAGAGGTTTTACAGACTGGACAGTTCCAGAAATTCCTCTACAGGAGGTTCAGGAATCGGGCTTTCTGTAGCAAAAGCGATTGTTCGGGCACATAAAGGAAAAATTACCGCAGAAAGTCCGGATGGAAAAATCATGAAGATCACAGTGATCATATAAAGATAAAGCAGGCGGCACAGACTGATGAACAGTTTGCGCCGCCTGCTTAATTCAGAGAATACCTTATTTTACAGGATATCGTCTCTTCGGATATATCCCGGATGCCCGGCTTCTGCCACGATTTCTCTTTCACGGGTAATCTGAGCCCATTTGTCAATTACCTGATTTTCCACATGGACATCTTCACCGATAATACTGTTTGCCAGGATCACACAGTTTTTGACAACTGCGCCCTTTTTGATCTGACATCCACGGCCGATAACGGAATTTTCTACAGTTCCCTCAATCAGACAGCCATTGGATACAACGGAATTTTTCACGTCAGCATTGTCAAAATACTGTGTGGGGCAGGAATCGTTTGTCCTGGTGTAGATCGGCCATTCCGGATTGAAAAGATTTAGTGAATTTTTCAGATCGATCAGGGACATATTGGCATCAAAATAGCTCTTGAAATCTGTGATACTTGCAAAGTAGCCTCTGTGTGCCACTCCGCGGATATCAAGCTCACTGCAGGATGCGTTTACGATCTGCGGAAGAGTGATCATGGAGGACATTTTTTTAGCCTTATGAATCAGTTCTACAAAAAGATCTTTTTTCATAATATAGGTATCCATAAAGATATTGCGGTTTTTGGCGCTGCCGCGGTTCTTTTCAATAGATTCCACACCTTTCTGCTTGTTCAGGTTCAGAATATCACAGTTGAGAAAAGCTTCCTTGGCGTTATCAACAGAGTGATATAAAAGAGTGATATCTGCTCCGGAATCAATATGAGTCTGGAGAAGAGTATCGTAATTTGCTGCATAAACCATGTAGCTTGGAGCAATGATCACATATGGCTGATGCACACGTTCGATCATTTCGATGTTTTCCAGATAGCCTGCGATATCTGTGTTATAAACATCATTTTCAGAGCTGTTCTGTGCAAAAAGAATCTGCAGTCTGCCTTTTTTGGAGTTGATGTTATAATGACGGCCGGTTCCCAGATGTTCTACCAGAGAACGGGGTTTACGTCTTATATATACCTGAATATGATCAATATCGCTGTTGCTCATATTGGAGATCGGAAAGTCAATGACGCGGTAACGTCCAAGGAAAGAAAATGCTGCGATAGGACGGTAATCTAAAAGACCTTCCACCTTAATATGAGTTCCTGATGATGCAATAATTCCAAAAGCGTTAGCCATTTTATTCTACCCCCTTTACACGTTTGGAAACAAGCTCGATATGCTCGCTGTCTGCGCTTCCCACACAGGCGCCGCTGCCAATGTGGATGTCTTCAGCCACAAGAGCTCTCTGAACAACAGCATTTTCTTCAACCTCTACACCGGGCATGAGAACACTGTCAATGACCTTTGCGCCCTTGCCTACTTTTGTGCCGGTAAAAAGAACGGAATTTTTTACTTCACCTTCTACAATACAGCCCTGTGTAATAAATGCACGGTTGATTTTGGCATCCGGACCTATGTACTGAGGCAGAGCGGGGATATCTTCGGTATATATTTTCCAGGTAGG
>ENA-UPXC01004566-UPXC01004566.1-human-gut-metagenome-genome-assembly--contig:-NODE-4566-length-12405-cov-3.969338_pt1 | contig 12405 bp, 8 predicted proteins | sample MGYA00250047_ERZ773371 | MGnify/ENA primary metagenome ERZ773371 (study PRJEB29103, sample SAMN06111975) | human gut metagenome | biome: human gut; feature: ankylosing spondylitis patient; material... | reverse complement strand
TGCCCATGGGCAGACCGGCCAGGGGGGTGAAGCCCATGGAGGTGTCCACGCTCTTGCCGCCGTCAATGGCGGTGATGGAGGAACCGTTGCCCAGGTGGCAGGAGATCAGCTTCAGCTCCTCGATGGGCTTGCCCAGCATGGCGGCGGCCCGCTGGGAGACATACTTGTGGCTGGTGCCGTGGAACCCATAGCGGCGGACCTTGTCCTGCTCGTAATACTCGTAGGGCAGGGCATAGGTATAGGCCACGGGGGGCATGGTCTGGTGGAAGGCGGTGTCGAACACGGCCACCATGGGGGTGTTGGGCATGAGGGCCTGGCAGGCCTTGATGCCGATGATGTTGGCGGGGTTGTGCAGGGGAGCCAGAGGATTGCACTCCTCGATGGCAGCCATGACCTCGTCGGTGATGAGCACGGAGGAGGCGAACTTCTCGCCGCCGTGAACCACACGGTGGCCCACCGCGCCGATCTCATCCATGGAGCCAATCACGCCGTTGGCGGGGTCCACCAGGGCGTTGAGCACGGTCTGGATGGCCTCGGAGTGAGTGGGCATGGCCACGTCGGCCTCCTTCACGGCCTCCTTGCCGGTGGGCTTGTAGGTGAACTTGCCGTCGATACCGATGCGCTCACACAGACCCTTAGCCAGGACCTCCTGGGTCTCGGGGTTGAGCAGCTGATACTTCAGGGAAGAGCTGCCGGCGTTGATTACCAGAATATTCATGGGAATCGTCTCCTTCACACGTTAATTTTTAAACTTGCCTTGGGTTGCCTTGCTTGAATTCGTGTAATACAATAGGGGCAAACCCAGTTTGTGTTTTTATTCTACCGCTCTTTCTCCAGAAAGACAACCGTTTTTCTGAAAAAGAGGAAGATAATCCACCAGGAGGTCAATCTCATGCAGGTTATTGGCATCGTTGCCGAATACAATCCTTTCCACACCGGACACGCCTACCAGATTGCCCGTACCCGCCAAGCTCTGGAGGGGGACTGTGCCGTGGTCGCCGTGATGAGCGGCAACTGGGTCCAGGGGGGACGGCCCGCCGTGCTGGACAAGTGGACCCGGGCGCGGCTGGCTCTGTTGGGAGGGGTCGACCTGGTGCTGGAGCTGCCCACCGTGTGGGCCGTGTCCTCGGCGGAGACCTTTGCCCAGGGGGCGGTGGATCTGCTGGCGCATACTCAGGTAGTGGACGAGCTCTCCTTCGGCAGCGAGTGCGGAGACGTAAAAAAACTATGTCAGGTGGCCTGTTGTCTTAATACCACGGGGTATGAGACTCTAGTCCACCATTTTGCCCAGCAGCAGCTTCCCTTTGCCGCCGCCCGGCAGAGGGCAATCACCGAGCTGCTGGGGCAGGAGTATGCAAGCCTGCTGGACACGCCAAATAATAACCTGGGTGTGGAGTATCTCCGGAACCTGGAACGGGATGGCTGGGCCATGGGAGCCAGAACCGTGCGCCGGGAAGGTGCCCCCCACGATAGCCTGCTGGAGGGCGCGGACCGTCCCCGCCATCTCTCCGCCACCCAGCTGCGGGCCTATTTGGAGCAGGGGGACTGGCTGGCATTGGAGCGCTATCTCCCCAAGGGCGGGCTGGAGGTCCTGAAAGAAGGTTGGAACGGGTTTCCCAGTCTCCAGCGGATGGAGCGGGGAATTTTGGCCAAGCTGCGCACCATGACGGCGGAAGATTGGGCTAAACTCCCGGACAGCGGAGCGGGGGAGGGCCTGCCGCCCCGGCTGGAGCGGGCCGGAAAGCAGTGCCGCTCGTTAGAGGAATTTGTTACCCTGGCAAAACCAAAACACTGGACCCAGGCCCGGATGCGCCGGCTGCTGGTGTGGGCCTATTTGGGTCTGACCCAGGCGGACCGGCCGGGACAGCCCTCTTATCTGCGGGTGCTGGGGTTCACTCCCCGGGGTCAGGCGGTTCTGCGCCACATGAAAAAGCGTGTGCCTTGGTGTATTCTTACCAAACCTGCCCATGCCAGACGGCAGTTGGAAGGAGATCTGAGGCTGTTTGAACTGGAGGCCCGCTGCACCGATCTGTATGACCTATGCCTTGAAACCGTCCCCGGGCCGGGGCGAGAGTGGACCACCGGTCCGGTGCGGATGCTGGAGGAGGAGCGATGAAAAACAAAACAACCTGGATCAAATGGGGTGTTGGGCTGGGTTTGCCCCTGGTACTTGTTGGACTGTTTGAACTGCTGAAAGGAGATCAGGCCCGGATGGGCTGGTGGGTAGACCATGTGATAGCCCCGATGGAGCAGTTTTTGGCCCGCATCTGGTCCGTGTTTCCCGCCTTCTCCGCGGCCGAGGTGCTCACCGCGCTGGTTCTGATCGTGGGAGTCGTATGGCTTGTTCGAGCGGTGGTGCTGCTGATTCGGAGACGGGAGGGACGCATCTTCGCAAAACGGCTGCTGGCCCTGGTGGGCGCGGCGGCATGGATCTGGTGCGGTTTGGATTGGATGTGGAACGCCGCCTACTACGCCCCATCCTTTGCCCAGCGCAGCGGGCTGGAGACACAGCCCTACTCGGTGGAGACGCTGGAACAGGTGACCGCCCTCTTTGCTCAAAAGGCGGCGGAGTACTCCACTCAGGTGCAGCGGGACGAAAACGGTCTGTTTGCTGAGGACACCGCCTCCATCTTTGAGAAGGGGCCTGACATCTATGAGAATGTGTCCCAGGAGTTTTCCTGCCTGGAGCTGGAGCATCCCACCCGGGCCAAGCCCATCTTTTTCTCCCGCTTGCAGAGTGTTTTGGGCTTTACCGGGGTGTATTTCCCCTTCACCGGGGAGGCCAACGTGAATGTGGACGCGCCTTCCTGCCTGCTGCCCGCCACCATCGCCCATGAGATGGCCCACCAGCGTATGGTGGCCGCCGAGCAGGAGGCAAACTTTGTGGGCATTACCGCCTCAGTCACCAGCGGAGATCCGGTGTATGTGTACTCGGGCTATTTGATGGGCCTCATCCAGCTGTGCAATGCCCTGTATCCCGTGGACCCGGAGGGGTGGCAGGCCATTGTGGAGCAGTATTTTACCCCGGAGCTGGCCGCGGACTGGAACGACAACAATGCCTACTGGGCGGAGCTGTCCTCTCCGGTGGAGGATGCTGCCGAGCAGGTGTATGACTCCTTTTTAAAAGGGAACGACCAGGAGTTGGGTATGCGTTCTTACGGGGCCTGTGTGGACCTGTTAGTAGCCTACTTTTCTTAACCTACTTTTTTCGAGAAAAAAGTAGGCAAAAAAGCTTCCTGCGAAACTCCGTTTCGCTTCTGGAGCGCAAAAAAGCCGGCCGCCATGTGGCGGCCGGCTTTCCTTTTTTATTGTACGTGTACGTGATCGTTGATGTGCTTCATGCAGTAGCAGTAGTAGCCGTTGCACTTGGAGCAGTAGCGGAACTCCATGTTGGGGTCGTCCGCATCGGTGATGCCGCACACGGCGCACTTGTGGAGATATCCCTTCCGCTGCTGGACCTCTTTCTGGGCCTTCTTGAAGTTGATGGTCTGGGGCCGGGCCTGATAGGCCATGCGGCCGGTCTTGCGGCGAACTACGCTCACCAGATCGTCCCAGAAGAAGATGAAGTAGTTCAGCAGGGCGATGATGGGCAGAGCGGCGGTAATCCACTGCCGGGCAAACAGGCTGAAGACGATGTCATAGGCAAACAGGGCCGCGTCCAGCCAGGCCAGCCATTTCACCTTCAGGGGCAGGATGCCCATGAGGAGCACCTGCATCTCCGGGTACAGAGTGGCAAAGGCGAAGAACATGGACATGTTCACATAGTACATGGTGATGCTGCTGTGAAGGGCGAAGCCCAAAATCAGGTTCAGTACCGTACCCAGCGCGTAGAACACGGTAAACCGGGTGGAGCCCCACTGGCGTTCCAGGGCATTGCCAATGTAGTAGTAAAAGAGAGTGGTCATAGCAAACCACAAGATGGAGAACATGTCCGTGGGGTCGTAGCCGCTCACCGGGACAAACAGGAAGGTGAAGATCCGCCACACCTGTCCCTGGAAGATCAGGTCCGGGTGGAAGAGGAACATTAGGGTGGCATAGCCGTTGGAGAACATGTTCATAAAATAGACGAGCACGTTGCCGATGACAATGAACTTCATCAGGTTGGGAATGCCGAAGCGGGGATGTTTGTAACAGAAGCGGTCCAGCCAGCGTGAGATGGCCTTCATGGACAGCCCTCCTTATCTGAATAAAATTGCCGCACAGGCGGCAGAAATGTCCAGAGAGCATTGTACCCGTTTTCCATAGAAAAGTCCATGACGAAAGTGTAAACATTTTCCCGGGAATGTGGGGAAGAAAAACTTATGCTTTTCCTGAAAAGGGGAATATGATAGAATAAATAAGAATGTGGGCGGCTTTGGCCGTTTTTGAATTTATAGAAAAGAGCGAGGAAGCTATGAGTATTGTAAAAGACATGTCCCTGGCCCCCTCGGGCCTGCAGAAGATCCAGTGGGTGCGGGACTTTATGCCTGCCCTCAGCGGCATTGAAGAGCGGTTCCGCAAAGAAAAGCCTTTTGCCGGGCTGACCATCGCCGTCTCCGTCCATCTGGAGGCCAAGACCGCGAATCTGGGTCTGGTCCTGCGGGAGGGCGGAGCCGACGTGCACCTCACCGGCTGTAACCCCCTGTCCACCCAGGACGACGTGGCCGCCGCCATGGCCCACCTGGGTGTGGACACCTACGGCGTCCACGGCGTCACTCCTCAGGAGTATGAGGACCTGCTGGTGGAGACCCTGAAGTGCCGTCCCCACCTGATTGTGGACGACGGCGGCGACCTCATTTCCCTGCTGGGCGGTTGCTGCGCCGATCTGGGCGAGCGGCTCATCGGCGGCTGTGAGGAGACCACCACCGGCATCCACCGCCTCATCGCCCGGGAGAAGGCGGGCATCCTGCCCTGCCCTATGATGGCGGTGAACGACGCCAAAGCTAAGCACTACTACGACAACAAATACGGCACCGGCCAGTCCACCTGGGATGCCATCATGCACACCACCAACCTGATGGTGGCGGGCAAGACGGTGGTGGTGGCCGGCTATGGCTGGTGCGGCAAGGGCATCGCCATGCGGGCCAAGGGCATGGGCGCCCACGTCATCGTCTGCGAGGTAGACCCCTTCAAGGCGCTGGAGGCCACCATGGAGAACTTCCAGGTCATGCCCATGGACGAGGCGGCCAAGGTGGGCGACCTGTTTGTCACCGCCACCGGCTGCAAGGACGTGATCGTGGACCGGCACTTTGCTGTCATGAAGCACAACGCCATCCTGTGTAACTCCGGCCACTTTGACTGTGAGGTGGACGTGGCTGCTCTGGCCGCCCAGGCGGTGGAGCGCTTCCCCCGCCGGGAGGGTATCGAAGGCTTCCGCCTGAAGGACGGCCGCATCCTCAACGTGCTGGCTCAGGGCCGGCTGGTGAACCTGGCTGCCGGCAACGGCCACCCCGCTGAAATTATGGACATGTCCTTTGCGGTCCAGGCCCTCTCTCTGGAGTGGCTGGCCAAGCACCGGGACGGCCTGGCGAAGAAGGTATACCAGGTGCCCGATGAGATCGACGACCAGATCGGCCGGGTGAAGCTGGCCGCCATGGGCCTCTCCATCGATACCTTGACCCAGGAGCAGAAGGACTATCTGGCGGGCTGGGAGGCATAAAACCTATTGACAAAGGCGGAAAAGCTGATATAATCCTTCTGTACAACTGAAAACCTTATCAAGAGCGGTGGAGGGAACGGCCCTATGAAACCCGGCAACCTGCGTAAGACGCAAGGTGCTAAATCCGGCGGCAGTGTATCGAAAGATGAGGGTGCTTACACGATGAAACGCTCCGCCAATGCGGAGCGTTTTTTTCACCCCCCAGAAAAAGAAAGGAAAAAGATTATGGCAAAGAAACTGTTTACCTCTGAATCGGTAACCGAGGGACATCCCGATAAGATCTGCGACCAGATCTCCGACGCGGTGCTGGACGCGATCCTGGCCCAGGACGACCAGGCTCGTGTGGCCTGCGAGACCACGGTGACCACCGGTCTGGTCCATGTGATGGGCGAGATCACCACCAGCTGCTATGTAGATATCCCCAAGATCGCCCGGGACGTGGTGCGGGACATCGGCTATGACCGGGCCAAGTTCGGCTTTGACTGCGACACCTGCGCGGTGCTCACCTCCATTGATGAGCAGTCACCCGACATCGCCATGGGCGTGGACAAGTGCCTGGAGGCCAAGGAGGGCGAGCAGGACGACGGCCTGGACAACGGCGCTGGCGACCAGGGCATGATGTTCGGCTATGCCTGCGACGAGACCGAGGAGCTCATGCCCCTGCCCATCACCCTGGCCCAGAAGCTGGCCATGCGTCTCACCCAGGTGCGCAAGGAGGGTAAGGTGGACTACCTGCGCCCCGACGGCAAGACTCAGGTCACCGTGGAGTACGACGAGAACGACAAGCCCCTGCGCGTGGACGCGGTGGTGGTCTCCACCCAACACAGCCCCGAGGTGGAGCTGAGCCAGATCCGCCAGGATATGATCGACCTGGTCATCCGGCCCATCATCCCCGCCAGCCTCATGGACAACGACACCAAGATCTACGTCAACCCCACCGGCCGCTTCGTGGTGGGCGGTCCTCAGGGCGACTCCGGTCTCACCGGACGGAAGATCATCGTGGATACTTACGGCGGCAGCGCCCCCCACGGCGGCGGCGCCTTCTCCGGTAAGGACCCCACCAAGGTGGACCGCTCCGCCGCCTACGCCGCCCGCTGGGTGGCCAAGAACGTGGTGGCTGCCGGTCTGGCCTCCCGCTGCCAGGTGCAGCTGGCCTACGCCATCGGTGTGGCTCAGCCTGTCTCCGTGCGGGTGGATACCTTCGGCACCGGCCGGGTCTCCGACGAGGACCTGTCCGATGCGGTGCAGCAGGTCTTTGACCTGCGTCCCGCCGCCATCATCCGGGATCTGGACCTGCGCCGTCCCATCTACCGCCAGACCGCCGCTTACGGCCACTTCGGCCGCAGCGACCTGGATCTGCCCTGGGAGCGCACCGACCGCACCGATGCCCTGCTGGCCAAGGTGCAGGCGTAAACAAACTGGAAAAACAAGGAATAATTTGCACCGGTTTCGGCTATCCTTTCAGGGTGGAAGAGACCGGCCGTGCGGGCCGGAGAGCTTCTCCGGCCCGCTTTTTGTCAGTTTTTGGGCTGGACAGACGGGGGCGGCGGGAGTAGAATAAACCTGCATCAGCGCTTCTGCGTGGGACCTGGTCCCACTTCTGTGTAAGGAGGAAACGACTTATGGATCGGAAAGAAATTCTCAGCCGGGTAGACCATACCCTGCTTGCGCAAGACGCCACCTGGGAGCAGGTGAAGACCATCTGCGATCAGGGTTTGGCCTGTCAGACCGCCTCGGTGTGCATCCCGCCCCGATATGTGAAGCGGGCGGCGGACTACGTGGGCAACCGCCTGAAAATCTGCACCGTTATCGGCTTCCCCAACGGCTACTCTACCCCCGAGGTGAAGGTGTTTGAGACTGAGGATGCCATCCGTAATGGCGCCGACGAGATCGACATGGTCATGGACATCGGTCTGGCCAAGTCCGGCGACTGGGAAGGCGTGCTGGAGGAGATCAAGGCGGTGAAGGCATCCTGCAAGGGCCGCATTTTGAAGGTCATTGTGGAGGCCTGCCAGCTTACCCAGGAGGAGAAGATCGCCGCCTGCCGGATTGTTTCCATGTCCGGGGCCGACTTTATCAAGACTTCCACCGGCTTTGCCCAGGGCGGAGCTACTGTGGAGGATGTGAAGCTGTTCCGGGAGCACATCAGCCCCGACATGCGCATCAAAGCCGCGGGAGGGATCCGTACCTTTGAGCAGGCCCAGGCCATGCTGGATGCGGGAGCGGACCGCATCGGCGCCAGCGCTCTGGTGGCTCTGTATCAGAAGAACGCCTGAACCAATTGTAAAGCAAAAAAATCCCCGCTGGGAAGATTCCCAGCGGGGATTTTGTATCTTTGGAGCATTTGCTCAGCCGATGCCGCCATAGTAGATGCCAAGCACCAGCACGGCCGCCGCCACGATCACATAGAAGTAGGCGATGACGTCGAAGCTGCGGCCCAGAGGCTTCTTGCGGCCCAGGTTCAGCTCCGCCTTGATGTCCTTCATACCCAGGATGAAGTAGATGAACACCGCGCACAGCAGAGCGCCGAAGGGGGCAATATAGATGGTCACGGTGTCCAGCCAGGCGCCCATCTTGGGCAGGGCCTCCAGGAAAATGGACACGCCGAAGACCACCACGGCGATGACACACACCGCCAGACGGCGGGAGAACTTCAGCTGGCTGGAGAGGGCCTCGCTGCAGGCCTCCATCATATTGATGAGGGAGGTGATGCCCGCGAAGAAGACGGACACAAAGAAGAACACCGCAAACAGCCGGCCCATAGGCATGTTCTGGAACACCTGAGGCAGGGTAACGAACATCAGCGGGGGACCGGAGCTGGGGGAGATGCCGAAGGCGAACACCGCCGGGATGATGGCAAAGCCGGCCAGCAGGGCGGCAATGGTGTCCAGCACTGCGGTCATCACCGAGTGGTGGATGATGTCCTCCGACTTCTTCATATAGCTGCCGTAGATCAGCATACCTGCGCCGTTGATAGACAGGGAGAAGAAGGCCTGGCCCATGGCCATGACCCAGGTCTCAAACTTGCCCAGGTAGCTCCAGTCGGGGGTGAGCAGGTAGAGGTAGCCCTCCCAGGAGCCGGGGAGGAAAGCCACGCGGATGGCGATGATGAAGAAGAGAATAAAGAAAGCGGGCATCATGAACTTGCTGATCTTCTCGATGCCGTCCTTTACGCCCATGAGCAGTACCGCGGCAGTGAGCACCACGGCGATGAGGTGCCAGGGGATGGAGCCAAAGTCCACCGCCATGGCGTCAAAATAGGCCTGGGGCTCGTTGGTGAGCACCGCACCGGTGAGGGAGCCCACCGCGTATTTCAGTACCCAGCCTACCACCACCGAGTAACCGATGGCGATGCCCAGTACGCCCAGCAGGGGCAGGATGCCGATGACCGAGCCGCCCTTTTTGCCCCGCTTTTTCAGCACGTAGTCAAAGGAGCCCGAGGTGCCCGTGCCGGTGAGACGGCCCAGGCCAAACTCGCCCGACAGGCCCACATAGCTGAACAGGGCCACAAAGATGAAGTAGGGCACCAAGAAAGCGCCGCCGCCATATTGTCCGATACGATAGGGGAACAGCCAGATATTACCCATGCCAACCGCGGAACCCACGGCGGCCAGGATAAAGCCGGCTGAGCTGGCGAACTGCCCGGCAGTTCGTTTATGTTCCATTTCTGATCCTCCTTCTTTCGCTGCGTTGATGCTTTACAGCGTCAAAGCGGCGAAGTACAGTGTCCTTCTATTATAGCCTAGGAATTGGTTCTGTCAAGTCCGGAGGAGGGAAAAGGAGGATAACGGGCGAATTAGGCCGGAGAAGCGGTCAAAACCCCTTGGCGCACAGAGTGCAGGCCGCGCAGGGAACAGAAGTCTACCGGGCGGACCAGGCCGGGACATTTGCCCAGTTCCGCCGCGCCGCTCTCCTCCAGCAGGCTGGCCACAAACTGGGAACAGAAGTAATGATGTTCCCGGCGCAGGGGCTGGTGAAAGTAGCAGCTCAGAGCCCCCAGCAGATTGTAGTGGTACTGCTCCCGCCGGGCATACATGGCGGCAAGCTGATTTCTCAGGTGTTCATAGGCCTCGTCAGAGACCTCTAGCTCGCACAGGCACCAGGGTGTCGCTCGGCCGCCGACGGGCCGGCCGTCCAGCCGCTCCTGAACCAGCCCGGCAGGCAGAGCAAAGCGGGGGTCCAGGCGGGCGAAGCTGTAAAAGGGGCCGGTGGGACCGTCCAGACCGATGGATGCGTGGGTATAGCGGTCATCGGTGGCCAGGTGAATGAGCCGGGAAAACCAGGTCCCCGAGCGAGTGAGGAGGATGTACACGGTTTTGGTCTGCGTCATATGGACCCCGTCCTTTCTGGATTCAGAATAGCAGACAGGATATAAATTCCATGGAAGGGAGAATTAAGATTTTTATAAAATTGGATTTAGAAGGTTAAATCTTGCCTCTGAAAGGCCAAACCCACGCCGCGCCGGACGGAAGCCCTTGCAATCTGGACAAATTGCGGGTATAATGTTACGGTCTCAATATATAAGTGCCGACTGGCGCGGTAAAAATACAGGAGAGCGTGATTGATTTGAAGTACGATTTCGCGGCCATTGAACAAAAATGGCAGAAAAAGTGGCTGGAAGAGAAGACCTTCGCCTGCCACACCGGTGACACCGACAAAAAGAAGTTCTATGCTCTGGTGGAGTTCCCCTACCCCTCCGGCCAGGGCCTGCACGTGGGCCATGCCCGGCCTTACACCGCCATGGACGTGGTGGCCCGTAAGCGCCGTATGGATGGTTACAATGTGCTGTTCCCCATGGGCTATGACGCCTTCGGTCTGCCCACCGAGAACTACGCTATCAAAAACCACATCCACCCCGCCAAGGTGACCCACGATAACATCCTGAATTTCCGCAAGCAGCTGCAGATGCTGGGCTACTCCTTTGACTGGGACCGGGAGGTCAACACCACCGACCCCAGCTACTACAAGTGGACCCAGTGGATCTTCCTCCAGCTCTATAAGCACGGCCTGGCCTATAAGACCACCATGCCCGTGAACTGGTGCACCTCCTGTAAGTGCGTGCTGGCCAACGAGGAAGTGGTGGAGGGCGTGTGTGAGCGCTGCGGCGCCCCCGTCATCCGCAAGGAGAAGAGCCAGTGGATGCTGAAGATCACCGAGTACGCCCAGCGGCTCATCGATGATCTGGACGATCTGGACTTCATCGAGCGTGTCAAGATCCAGCAGAAGAACTGGATCGGCCGTTCCACCGGCGCCGAGGTCACCTTCAAGGCCACCACCGGCGACGACATCGTGGTCTACACCACCCGTCCCGACACCCTGTTCGGCGCCACCTATATGGTTCTGTCTCCCGAGCACAAGTTTCTGGATAAGTGGATGCCCCTGCTGAAGAATGCCGACGAGGTGAAGGCCTACCAGAAGCTGGCTGCCTCCAAGTCCGATCTGGAGCGTACCGAGCTCAACAAGGAGAAGACCGGCGTGTGCCTGGACGGCGTGAAGGGGATCAACCCCGTCAACGGCAAGGAAATCCCCATCTTCATCTCCGACTACGTCCTGGCCACCTATGGCACCGGCGCCATCATGGCCGTGCCTGCCCACGATGACCGTGACTGGGAGTTTGCCAAGAAGTTCGGCTGTGAGATCATCGAGGTGGTCTCCGGCGGCGAGGACGTGCAGAAGGCCGCCTTTACCGCCAAGGACGAGACCGGCATTCTGGTCAACTCCGACTTCCTCAACGGCCTGACCGTAAAGGACGCTATCCCCGTCATCACCAAGTGGCTGGAGGAGAAGGGCATCGGCCACTCCAAGGTCAACTACAAGCTGCGCGACTGGGTATTCTCCCGTCAGCGCTACTGGGGCGAGCCCATTCCCATGGTCTACTGTGAGAAGTGCGGCTGGCAGCCCATCAGCGAGGACCAGCTGCCCCTGCTGCTGCCCGACGTGGAGAGCTACGAGCCCACCGACGACGGCGAGTCCCCCCTGTCCAAGATGACCGACTGGGTGAACACCACCTGCCCCTGCTGCGGCGGCCCCGCCAAGCGGGAGACTGACACCATGCCCCAGTGGGCCGGTTCCAGCTGGTACTTCCTGCGGTATATGGACCCCCACAACGACAAGGCCCTGGCCTCCAAGGAGGCTCTGGACTACTGGAGCCCTGTGGACTGGTACAACGGAGGCATGGAGCACACCACCCTGCACCTGCTGTACAGCCGGTTCTGGCACAAGTTCCTGTATGATATCGGTGTGGTATCCACTCCCGAGCCGTACCAGAAGCGTACCAGCCATGGTATGATCCTGGGCGAGAACGGCGAAAAGATGAGCAAGTCCAGAGGAAATGTTGTGAATCCGGACGACATCGTCAAGGAGTACGGCGCCGACACCCTGCGCACCTATGAGATGTTCATCGGCGACTTCGAGAAGAGCGCCACCTGGAACACATCGGCCATCAAGGGCTGCAAGCGCTTCCTGGACCGCATCTGGGGCCTGATGGACATTGCAGTGGTGGGCGATGCCTACAGCGAGAAGCTGGAGTCCTCCTTCCACAAGACCGTGAAGAAGGTCACCGAGGACATCGAGGCAATGAAGTTCAACACTGCCATCGCTGCCATGATGAGCCTGCTCAACGAGATCTACGATGCCGGCAGCATCACCCATGAGGAGCTGCGGACCCTGCTGAAGCTGGCCAATCCCTTTGGGTTTCGACTATCTGGGCGAACCCTCTCCGTACGACACGGATGCCTGGCCCAGCCACAGTTCCGTATTCGGCATCA
>ENA-UPXC01004559-UPXC01004559.1-human-gut-metagenome-genome-assembly--contig:-NODE-4559-length-12429-cov-8.148316_pt1 | contig 12429 bp, 10 predicted proteins | sample MGYA00250047_ERZ773371 | MGnify/ENA primary metagenome ERZ773371 (study PRJEB29103, sample SAMN06111975) | human gut metagenome | biome: human gut; feature: ankylosing spondylitis patient; material... | reverse complement strand
CATAGAAGCGCTATGTTATCTAACATGGCTTGCTCTTTGATCAAGCACAAAAGAATCACTACGACTGTTGCAAAGGCGAAAGCTTTGAAAAAGTTTGTTGAGCCTTTGATTACTAAGTCTAAAGAAGATACTACGAACTCTCGTCGTGTTGTATTTAGCAACTTGCAAGATAAGATTGCAGTAACAGAGCTGTTCAAAGAAATCTCTGTTAAGATTGCTGATCGTCCGGGTGGTTATACTCGTATTATCAAGACTGGTAACCGTTTGGGTGACAATGCAGAAATGTGCTTCATCGAGTTGGTTGACTACAATGAAAACATGGCTAAGGAAAAAGTTGCTAAGAAAGCTACTCGTACTCGTCGTTCGAAGAAAGCTGCTGAAGCTGCTCCTGCTGCTGTTGAAGCTCCTGCAACTGAAGCTCCTAAGGCTGAAGAACCAAAAGCTGAATCAGCTGAATAATTTTACAGTTATTCTTATAGATATAAAAAAGGCTACCTGTGAGGGTAGCCTTTTTTGTTTGTCTGCCGTTTACTAATACTAAGATACATTAAAATATATCTTAATAGAACTTTTCATAGAGAGAATCTGTTATATTTGCAGGTGAATATGGCAAAATTTGTAAAGGTAATATTGTTTCTGTTGCTGACTGTTGCTTTTCATAGCATAGCAGGCAATGTTTCTACTGCGAAAGTGGTGGATGAACAGGAGCGTGCTATTACATATGCAATGAGACAGCATGGGGAAATCAGCGCACCGGATCTTCCTGGTAAGCCAGTGGCTGAATTGAACAACTTGCAAAGCCATCAGATATCTGTAACACGTATTCAACGTGTGCAACTTGGAGAATATTTCTTTTCTTTAAAAAATGCGCTACAATGTTGTGCTGATCGTGATAACTCACTTTCACAACACTGGGGGCGGATTTATGGTACAACAACTTCCTATTATTGCCAGCCATCAAGTGAATACTATGTATATACTTTGAGGCGTATAATTATTTAGTAGTCTATTTATTGGTATTGTTTATTTTGTGGTTACTGGTATCTTCTGTAATACCGGTGACTATATCCTTTTTATCTTTATATTTTTACTAATAATTTAAACTTTAAATATTATGGCAACTACTCAAACGATTGATGCTACTATCTTCGCATCTTCACACCCCGATATCGCAAAACGTACAAGTGTTTCAGGAGTTTTAATTTCTTCTGTAATGTTATTGGTCGGTATTTTAGCTTTTGTTTCCACTTTCGAATTGGATGATAAGTCTTCTACGGTTAGTATGGCTTTGATGGTTCTGGGAACAGGTTTATTCCTTATGGGGATTTTCCGTCTCTTCTGGAAATCAAAAGAAGTTATTTATTTGCCAACCAAAAGTGTGGCTAAAGAGCATAGTATATTCTTTGATTTGAAACACATGGATGCTTTGAGGAATCTTGTGAATTCGGGTTCATTCTCAGCAGGTTCGCATATAAAGAGTGAGGCTAGTGGTAATATACGTATGGATGTGATACTTTCTGCTGATAAAAAGTTTGCAGCTGTACAGTTATTCCAGTTTATACCTTATACATATCAGCCAATAACGTCAGTGCAGTATTTCACTGATGAACAAGCTTCAGCGGTAATAGCGTTTCTGACAAAAAGTAAAATGCAGTAAAAGTATCTCTACAAAATCTGTTTGACTTAGTTTTTTCCGACACATTAAAACAGGTAGCTTGAAGTTTTATATTCAGTTTGCTGCTACTAAATAAAGCAGGTTTTGGATGTTACTACAATAGAAAACTTTGATTTTTATACAAGGAATGGGGATTAGTCGTTAATGACGGCGATCCCCATTTTCTTCATTAAGAAGCAGGCATTCATATTTTGCGCAACTCCGTTTCTCATTTGGTAAGAGAAGGTGAGTTCGTTGTTCGTGATGTCAGCTTCGAAACAGTAATTCCGGATATTTTGTGGGAAAGAGTCCACTAAAGTTCCTAGCAACAAGTCATGAGTGGCGATGATGCCATTGGTGTTCATGTGCATGAATTGTTTGATGAGGGCGAAAGAACCTTTCTGTTTATCCATAGAGTTTGTACCTTTCAATATTTCATCAAGGATGATGAAAAGTTCTTCTCCTGCTTCAAGCTTGTCTATGATTAATTTAAGTCGCTTGAGTTCGGCAAAGAAATAAGATTCGTTGTCGGCTAAGGAGTCACTGGTTCGAAGGCTGGTGACGAGGCGAGCCGGATATATTTCCATCCGCTTTGCCCAAACGGGAGCCCCTATACATGCTAGTAGATAGTTCACTCCTACAGTACGTAAATACGTGCTTTTTCCTGCCATGTTGGCTCCTGTGATAATAATAAAGAAAGGACGTCTTTCAATGTCTATTCCGTTGCGTACACATTTGTTGCGATCCATTAAAGGATGCCCCAAAGCTTCAGCCTGCAGATGGAAAGATTGAGCAGCAATGGTAGGATAGATGTAATCCGGATGATTATATGCGAATGTTGCCAGAGAACAATAAGCGTCAATTTCTCCGATGGTTTCTATCCAGCGGGGAAGGTCAGATGCGTGGATTTCTTTCCACTTCTCGATTCGTATCACTTGGCGCAGCTCCCAGAATATCAGTCCATTGAGTATCGTGCTTATTAGCAGATTGCTTCGTTGATCGAGCGCGTTCATCAGTTTTGAAAGCTGGCGTACTGCTTGAGAAGCGGTTTGATTCTGACTTGTAAGTTCCGTTTTTAACTTTTGCAGTATATGACTTTGCATTTCTTTCTGTTCAGTGAGAAGAATCTGGTCAGCGTATGTCGAAAGAATTTGTAGCTTTTCTCCGTAGGTCGTTTGTAGTTTAGTGATTCCTTTAGAAAAAATAGTGCTGAATAATACAAAGCCAACAAACACTCCTCCTGCAATACTGGCCGAGATAATACCTAAAATGGCTAGACCTATACATAAGAAATTAATGATCGTTACCGCTGTCGGGAGGATGCGTAGAAGTGTACGCTTCCGATAATAACTTGGACTGTTTGCCCATTCTTTGATTTCGGTGGTATCGGCAGGTTTTCCTTTATAGAGTAAGCCGAGCAAGCGGATTTGTTGGCGATATTCTAGGTCTGTGGACAATTCATGTATAGCTTCCTGGCGATGTTCAATAGCTTCTTTGTTTTCCAGATGTGCATTGAACCAGTTTGCAAGATGCAGTTTGCCAATAGGCGTTGCAGTGCGGTTGATGTATTGGAAAAGAGAATGTTCGCCAAATACGTCTAAATCAAGAGTGTAGAGATGAGATGGATTAACAAATTCTTTTCCATCATCAAAATCAGAAAAGTCATATTGCATGGCACGTAGCTCCTGCTCATTGATTTCTATTTTCTTTTTCAGAAAGTCTTTTCGGTAGAACCAGAAATTATGGCGTTTTACCAGCCAGATGAATAAGATAAAAGGTAAGATAGCGAAAGCAGAGAGACATAGCCACCCATCAGACCAAAAGATAATAGCATTTGCTACAGCTCCTACGAATAAGATCAGGCGGAGAAGACTGATATAATAGATACGTTTCCGTGCATTCTGTAACTCCAGTTCTGTTTTCTGAATGATTTGCTGATATGTAGTAATGATCTGTTCTTGTTTTTCCATGACAAATTTAATTCTTTTCCACAAAGGTAATATAATTCATGACGGTCGGGATAAGAGCTTGTTTTTGTCGAGAGCAGATTTACTGTTTATTAACGGAAGATAGAAAGGAATAACAAGCTCATATTATGACTTGTCTGGATAATGCCTTTATTAGCTGTAAGGAATGGGGTATATAAGTTCTGTTTTCGTTTAATAAGAGTAGGGGGCATTTCCTGATAGCAGCTTTTTTTCAATATTTCTTTTCTCATTCTTGCATTTATCCGCTAAAATTTATAACTTTCCACTCGAAAAGGCGTTAGACAGGAAAGGAGGATGCTTATGAAGAAAGGATGTATCTTATGTTTGCTGATAAGCGTGATTAGCCTTCCGTTAATTGCGCAGAATATTATTTATTCCAACCTGAAAGAGTTGCTGGCTCAACATGGTGATACCACAGCCGTGTTGCGTGTAGAAAAACGTTCCAGAAATCAGATTGTATTGACAGGAGGGGCTGATTACCGGATAACGGCCGGTGATGACGAGTTGATGTGTCGACGCTTGAAGAAGCGTTGTTTTGCCGTGCGTGACGAAAAAGGAGATTTATATTTGAATTGTCGTAAGTTGCGCTATAAAAAGTTACGCTTTGGAGCATGGTATGCCCCTGCCGTTCAATTGGGTAAAAATATCTATTTTTGTGCCATGCCTCTAGGTTCGGTTATCGGAGGAAACTTTGTAGAAGAGGATGACGTAAAACTGGGAGGGAATATTGGCGATGCTCTTGCCGCTTCAAGTTTGGTTACGAAACGCGTCTGTTATGAGCTAAATGGTGAAACAGGAAAAGTCGATTTTCTAGGAAAAGATAAAATGCTTCAATTATTGAAGAATTATCCGGAACTGAAACAGGCATATTTGAAAGATGATAGTCAGGAGGCGAAGCATACCTTTAAATATTTGTTGGAGTTGCGGAATAAACAAAAAAAGTAATTTTGTCGATCTCTGTTGGTATAGCAGAGAAAGAGTATGTTCATAATACAATCATGGTCATAGTGATATGATTAGGGTGCGGATTATGCAAATAACACAGAACTCATAGCTTTGATTTAATGGAAAAATCCGCTATCCATTTTAATAAAAGCCCTATTAGTCCGTTTGGATAAAAGACCTGCATTTGTATCTGTATAAAAGCATAAGAGACTCCTGACATTGCCTGTATCTTACCATTCTATTAAGCAGTAAATGTAATAATGCCTTTCTGATAATAAATCTGTTATTTCTCTTGTCTTTTATCTTCTTTTTTTCTATATTGCGAAGAGTTATAAGACTGTATTGCTTACAGTTTGTAATCCTTAATTCTGTTTATTATGAGAATAACTCTTGGCAACACACTACCTCCTTATCCGGATTTTGTAGAAGGTATCCGGAGAGCTCCCGACCGTGGTTATACACTTACCCCGGCGCAGACCATCACAGCTTTAAAAAACGCTTTGCGTTATATTCCCTCCGAGTGGCACGAACAACTGGCTCCTGAATTTATGGAAGAACTACGCACTCGCGGGCGGATTTACGGATACCGTTTCCGTCCTGCCGGAGACTTGAAAGCAAAGCCGATTGATGAATATCAGGGGCAATGTATTGAAGGCAAAGCCTTTCAGGTAATGATTGACAATAACCTTTGCTTCGATATAGCCTTATATCCCTACGAACTTGTTACTTATGGTGAAACCGGGCAAGTTTGCCAAAATTGGATGCAATATCGACTGATTAAGCAATATCTGGAAGAACTTACCCAGGAACAGACACTGGTTATTGAATCCGGACATCCATTGGGGCTTTTCCGCTCCCGTCCCGATGCTCCCCGCGTTATAATTACCAATTCGATGATGATCGGACAATTCGACAATCAACATGATTGGCATATTGCCGCCCAGATGGGAGTTGCCAATTACGGACAGATGACAGCTGGTGGTTGGATGTATATCGGTCCTCAAGGCATTGTGCATGGCACTTTCAACACCCTCCTGAATGCCGGACGATTGAAACTCGGAATTCCACAAGACCAAGATTTGCGGGGACACTTATTTATTTCTTCCGGTTTGGGAGGAATGAGTGGTGCACAACCTAAAGCTGCCGAAATAGCAGGAGCAGTCTCCATCATAGCCGAAGTAGATCGTTCACGCATTGAAACACGTTACCACCAGGGATGGGTGGGGCATGTGACTGCAGATATCATAGAAGCATACCGGATGGCAGCTGAAGCAATGCGACGCCGTGAACCTTGTTCCATTGCCTATCATGGAAATATAGTAGACCTGCTCGAGTATGCCGAGCGTGAAAAGATTTTGATCGAACTATTATCCGATCAAACCTCCTGTCACGCCGTTTACGAAGGTGGATACTGCCCAGCCGGACTGACTTTCGAGGAACGCACACGCCTTCTTCACGAATCGCCGGAGGAATTCCGTCACTTGGTAGACATATCTTTGCACCGTCATTTCGAGGTCATCAAGAAATTGGTAGCCCGCGGAACTTATTTCTTTGATTATGGAAACTCTTTCATGAAAGCCATATACGATGCCGGAGTAAAAGAAATCTCCTATAATGGTGTTGATGAAAAAGACGGATTTATCTGGCCGAGTTATGTCGAAGATATTATGGGACCCCAACTCTTTGATTACGGCTACGGTCCGTTCAGGTGGGTCTGCTTGAGTGGTAAACACGAAGATCTGATAAAAACAGACCATGCGGCTATGGAGTGTATCGACGTCAATCGGCGCGGTCAGGATCTGGACAACTATAATTGGATACGGGATGCAGAAAAGAATCAACTCGTGGTGGGTACACAGGCACGTATTCTTTATCAGGATGCAGTTGGAAGAATGAAGATAGCCCTCCATTTCAATGAGATGGTTCGCCGGGGTGAAGTAGGCCCTATTATGCTGGGACGAGATCACCACGATGTCAGCGGTACGGATTCTCCTTTCCGGGAGACGTCAAATATCAAAGACGGAAGTAATGTGATGGCAGATATGGCTGTGCAATGCTTTGCCGGAAATTGTGCCCGTGGGATGAGTCTGGTAGCCTTGCATAATGGAGGTGGAGTCGGTATCAGCAAAGCAATCAATGGCGGTTTTGGTATGGTATGCGACGGTAGCGAACGGGTAGATGAAATACTTCGTTCGGCAATGCTTTGGGACGTAATGGGAGGAGTAGCCCGCCGTTCGTGGGCGCGTAATCCGCATGCGATGGAAACGAGTGAAGCATTTAATGAGTCCCATGCTGGAGATTATCAGATAACAATGCCGTATGTGGCGGACGAAGAATTAATAAAGAAGATGGTTACATCTATTGTGGGAAAGTAGTCTCACAATATAAGAGAAAACATTCCCATAATATGAGGGAGTAAATTCCCACAATATATGGAACAGTTTAAACATGCGGTTATTTTGAATAAACCATGTGGCTATTTGATGTAAAACATATAGTTATTCAGTAAAGTATAACCTCTATAATAATAGATATTTGGTATGAGTTGGAATAAGATTATTGAATGCGTCCCCAATTTTAGCGAGGGACGTGATTTGGAGAAAATAGATCAGATAGTAGCCCCTTTCCGTGCTAAAGCCGGAGTAAAACTGCTTGATTATAGTAATGATGAAGACCATAATCGTCTGGTCGTCACACTTGTGGGAGAACCGGAAGCACTGTATGAAGCAATAGTTGAAGCCGTCGGTGCAGCTGTCTGTTTGATCGACCTGAATCAGCACACCGGGCAACATCCTCGTATGGGAGCGGTAGATGTGATCCCTTTCATCCCGATTAAGAATACCAGTATGGAAGAAGCCATCGAACTCTCTAAAAAAGTAGCGGCGAAAGTTGCGGAGCTATATAATCTTCCCGTCTTCCTGTATGAAAAGTCGGCTACTGCGCCACACCGGGAAAATCTCGCCTCCGTTCGTAAAGGCGAGTTTGAAGGAATGGCCGAAAAGATCAAACTACCCGAATGGCAACCTGACTTCGGACCTGCTGAACGACATCCGACCGCAGGTACCGTAGCAATCGGAGCCCGTATGCCACTCGTAGCCTACAATATTAATCTAAGTACAGATAATCTGGAGATAGCCACTAAGATTGCGAAAAGTATCCGCCATATCAATGGAGGACTTCGTTATGTAAAAGCAATGGGGGTGGAACTGAAAGAGCGAAACATTACCCAAGTATCCATTAACATGACCGACTATACCCGTACCGCACTCTACCGTGCCTTCGAATTAGTACGTATCGAAGCCCGTCGTTACGGTGTTACGATTGTAGGTAGCGAAATAATCGGCCTTGTACCGATGGAAGCTTTGATTGATACCGCTTCCTACTATCTCGGACTCGAAAACTTTACCATGCAGCAAGTTCTCGAAGCTCGTATCATGGAATAGTCAATAAGAAAATAAAATGAATCACAATTGCTTTATGGCAAACATCATTCTAAAAAACGTGCTATTCATATCTCCATTTATTATATGAACTAATTATGATGAACTATTTATGAGTGAAAACCTAATCATATTTAACGCCCGTATCGTAACCCCCATCGGCTTTTCCGCCCGTAAAGGAGAGGAAATGTCTCAACTGCAAATCATAGAAAACGGAACCGTGGAAGTGACCAAAGGAATCATTACCTACGTTGGTGAAAACCGTGGTGAAGATCGGGATGGTTACTACCAGCACTATTGGCATTATAACGCTCGCGGGCATTGCCTTTTACCCGGTTTCGTCGACTCCCATACCCATTTTGTATTTGGCGGAGAACGTTCCGAAGAATTATCCTGGCGTCTGAAAGGCGAAAGCTATATGTCAATCATGGAGCGGGGAGGGGGAATTGCAAGTACCGTCAAAGCCACCCGGCAAATGAACTACCTTAAACTTCGTTCAGCCGCCGAAAGCTTCCTGAAGAAGATGAGTACTATGGGAGTAACCACCGTAGAAGGTAAAAGTGGCTATGGCCTGGACCGGGACACAGAATTACTACAACTAAAAGTAATGCGCAGCCTGAATAACGCCGAGCATAAACGCGTTGATATAGTCTCCACTTTCCTCGGCGCCCACGCCCTTCCCGAAGAATATGCAGGGAGAAGCGACGAATACATCGACTTCCTGATTCGTGAAATGCTTCCCCTTATCCATTCCGGTAAGTGGGCAGAATGTTGTGATGTCTTTTGCGAACAAGGCGTTTTCTCTATCGAACAATCCCGTCGCCTGCTTCAGGCAGCCAAAGAGCACGGTTTCCTGTTGAAATTCCATGCCGACGAAATCGTCTCTCTCGGCGGTGCCGAACTGGCAGCCGAACTCGGAGCACTGTCTGCCGACCATCTCCTGCACGCTTCCGATGCCGGTATCCGTGCAATGGCCGATGCCGGAGTAGTAGCCACCCTGTTGCCTCTGACAGCTTTCGCTTTGAAAGAACCCTACGCGCGAGGTCGTGAAATGATTGACGTCGGTTGTGCTGTGGCACTTGCCACCGACCTGAATCCCGGCAGTTGTTTCTCCGGTTCCATCCCGCTGACCATTGCTCTGGCCTGCATCTATATGCAAATGAGCATCGAAGAAACCATCACTGCTCTCACCCTGAACGGAGCCGCCGCCCTTCAACGAGCCGACCGTATTGGAAGTATCGAAGTAGGTAAACAAGGCGATTTCGTCATTCTCAATTCCGACAACTATCATATTCTACCTTACTATATAGGCATGAATTGCGTAATCATGACTATTAAAGGCGGCATACTTTATCCCGTCGCTTAATAGTTGAAAAACTCTCATTCATTAATCACTTAAAAAACAGAATACCATGTTAGCAGATTTAACCGTAAAAGATTTCTTAGATAAAGTAGCTTGCAGTGACCCTGTGCCCGGTGGCGGTAGTATTGCCGCTTTGAATGGAGCGCTGGCTTCCTCCCTTTCTACGATGGTGGCACGGCTGACCGTAGGAAAAAAAGGATACGAAGTCAGTGAAGAAGTAATGCAGCACGCACAAACCATCACCCTCCGTTTGCTGGACGAATTTATGGCGCTTATTGACAAAGATTCAGCTGCCTACAACGAAGTATTTGCCTGCTTTAAACTACCTAAAACAACCGACGAAGAGAAAGCCGCCCGAAGTGCTGCTATCCAGAAGGCAACCAAACAAGCCGCCCTCGTTCCGTTGGAAGTAGCCCGCAAAGCACTGGATATGATGTCCGTTATAGCAGATGTTGCCCGTCTCGGTAACCGGAATGCTGTCACAGATGCCTGTGTAGCAATGATGTCCGCCCGTACCGCCGTATTGGGAGCCTTACTGAATGTCCGTATCAACCTCGGTTCGCTCAAAGACAGAGATTTTGTCCTCCAGCTGCAAACCGAAGCCGATGCCATCGAGCAAACCGCCTGTCAGAGAGAAAAAGATTTGTTGGATGCCGTAAATCAAGACCTGCGCGTATGAGTAAGAATGTATACCATATCGGTTCCGGAGCACTGACCTTCGAAATCATCGAACGAATTATAAACGAAAACCTGAAACTGGAACTAGCCCCCGAAGCCAAGTTACGCATCCAGAAATGCCGTGACTACCTCGACCAAAAAATAGCTTCTTCCGAAGAACCATTATACGGCATAACAACAGGTTTCGGCTCTCTATGCACTAAAAATATATCTCCCGATGAACTGGGAACCCTCCAGGAGAACTTGATAAAAAGCCATGCTTGCAGCGTAGGCGAAGAAATCCGCCCCGTCATCATCAAACTGATGATGCTTCTCAAAGCCCACGCCCTCTCATTGGGACATAGCGGCGTACAAGTTATCACCGTGCAACGCATCCTCGATTTTTTCAATAATGACGTCATGCCAATTGTCTACGACCGCGGTTCCCTTGGAGCCTCCGGCGACCTGGCACCGCTCGCCAATCTTTTCCTTCCTCTGATAGGTGTCGGTGATGTCTACTATAAAGGAAAAAAGTGCGAAGCCATCAGCGTACTCGACGAGTTTGGCTGGGAACCGGTCAAACTAATGAGCAAAGAAGGACTAGCCCTGCTGAACGGCACCCAATTTATGAGTGCCAACGGTGTGTTTGCTATGCTCAAAGCCTTTCGCCTCTCGAAAAAGGCCGACCTGATAGCCGCCCTTTCCCTCGAAGCCTTTGACGGCCGTATCGACCCGTTTATGGACTGCATCCAGCAAATCCGTCCCCATCAGGGACAGATTGAGACAGGCGAAGCCTTCCGCAAACTACTGGCAGGCAGCGAACTAATCGAACGCCACAAGGAACATGTGCAAGATCCCTATTCCTTCCGCTGCATCCCACAAGTACATGGCGCCACCAAAGATGCCATCCGTTACGTTGCCTCCGTACTGCTGACCGAAATCAATTCCGTCACGGACAACCCCACCATCTTCCCCGATGAAGACCGGATCATCTCCGGCGGAAACTTTCACGGGCAACCGCTTGCCATCTCTTATGACTTCCTCGCCATCGCCCTGGCCGAATTGGGAAATATCTCCGAACGCCGTGTCTCCCAACTGATTATGGGACTCCGTGGACTACCTGAATTTCTCGTAGCCAACCCCGGTCTGAACTCCGGCTTCATGATTCCCCAGTATGCCGCCGCCTCCATGGTCAGCCAGAATAAAATGTACTGCTATGCAGCTTCTAGCGATTCCATAGTCTCCTCCAACGGACAGGAAGACCATGTAAGCATGGGTGCCAATGCCGCCACCAAACTCTATAAAGTGATGGACAACCTGGAACATATCCTTGCCATCGAACTGATGAACGCCGCACAAGGCATCGACTTCCGCCGCCCGCAGAAAACCTCTCCCGTTCTTGAGCGTTTCCTCCATGCCTATCGGAAAGAAGTGCCTTTTGTAAAAGATGACATTGTGATGTACAAGGAAATACATAAAACAGTCGCCTTCCTGAAGAGGACACAGATTGAATACTGACAATAAATTGACCCTTTTTTGCTTTTCGTTAATAATGGTGACTGTTATTGCCGGGTAAGTGTCGATTCTTATCGATATTTATCCGGCATTTATTGGCTCCCATCTCTTCTATTAGCGATAAAACTTTACTTCCTATATTCCCTCCTTTTACCTTTCCTTTGTGTTTGTTCCAAATTTCCTATTAACACTTGTTTTCATTTCACTCTATTGAATGATAATAAATCCCAAATGGACTATAAATAGCTGGAAACTTAATTTGTTAATTGAGTTTTCTATATATCTTTGTTCCGTTTTTCCTTTGGAAATGAAGAGAAAACGAAAACTGCATTTTAATAAAATAGAAAAACGGATGATGACAGAGCATGGAAAGGACGCTTCCCAACGGGTAGAGTTAAGAGAACGGATCATAACGGCGGCAACAGAAGCTTTTACTTCAAAAGGCATCAAGAGTATTACAATGGATGACATTGCAGCAGCATTAGGAATTTCCAAACGTACGCTCTACGAAGTCTTTTCGGATAAAGAATCGTTGTTGAAAGAATGCATACTGAAGGCACAGGCAGACAGAGACAAGTATTTGCAGAAAGTCTTTGAACAGTCGCACAATGTGTTGGAAGTGATACTTGCAGTCTTTCAGAAAAGCATTGAGATGTTTCATCAGACGAACAAACGCTTTTTTGAAGACATTAAGAAATATCCCAAAGTATATGAGATGATGAAGAATCGGCAGGACAGCGATTCGCAGAAAACGATGTCCTTCTTCAAGACGGGAGTAGAGCAGGGTATCTTTCGTCCGGATGTGAACTTCGCTATCGTTAATTTGCTGGTACGAGAGCAGTTTGACGTACTTCTGAATACGGATAT
>ENA-UPXC01004556-UPXC01004556.1-human-gut-metagenome-genome-assembly--contig:-NODE-4556-length-12435-cov-3.626558_pt1 | contig 12435 bp, 10 predicted proteins | sample MGYA00250047_ERZ773371 | MGnify/ENA primary metagenome ERZ773371 (study PRJEB29103, sample SAMN06111975) | human gut metagenome | biome: human gut; feature: ankylosing spondylitis patient; material... | reverse complement strand
GCTTGCCTACCTTTATTAATCAGGATGGGCAAAAAACAATTTCAAGTTTTAATTTTCAGGAATATGAAAAGTTGGATTTTCTGAAATATGAAGGTCCTACCGATCCTACCATTACCGGAAGTTTTGGTAATATTTTGACTTATAAGAATCTGAAGTTGAATGTATTCGTTACTTATTCTTTTGGAAACGTAATTCGTCTGGATCCCGTTTTCAGTAACGCTTATTCTGACTTGGATGCTATGCCTAAAGAGTTTAAGAACCGCTGGATGAAAGCAGGAGATGAAAATGTTACTAATATACCGACTATTGTAAGTACACGAATGAATCAGCAATATGCTTATTTGAATATGGCATATAATGCTTATAATTATTCGGATGTACGTATTGCCGACGGTGGTTTTATCCGGTTGAAAGAGATATCTCTTTCTTATGATCTTCCGGCTAAAGTGATTAACTTCTTTCGGTTGAATAAGTTACAACTTAAACTACAGGCAACTAATCTTTGTTTGCTGTATGCCGACTCAAAGTTGAACGGGCAGGATCCGGAGTTTTTCCGTTCCGGTGGTGTATCTACCCCCGTACCTAAGCAATTTACATTTACAGTCAGATTAGGATTATAAAAAACATAAATGAATTGAATATGAAACTGAAATATATAATACATACTTTTGTCGGATTGGCTTTCTTATGGATGAATACTTCCTGTGACAGTTATCTGGATAAATTGCCTGACAACAGAGCTAATCTGGACTCAGAAGATAATATAACGGATTTATTGGTATCGGCTTACCCTACCGTTTCTATTTGTATGTTGGGAGAAACCTCATCGGATAATATAAAAGACAATGGGGTGAACTATGGAACTTTGAGTCAAGTGGTGGAGGAGTATTACAGATGGGAATCTTCTACACAAAAGAGTATAGATTCGCCTACACATTTATGGGAAGGATATTATGAGGCTATTGCTGTGGCTAATCAGGCTTTGGAAGCCATCGAAAAATCGGACAATGCAGGCGAGTTGAATGCACAACGTGGAGAAGCTTTACTATGCCGGGCATACAGTCATTTTATGCTGGTCAATGTTTTTTCACAGGCTTATAATGAACAGACAAGTGATACTGATTTAGGAATACCTTACGTAAAAGAACGGGAAACTATTGTTAGCAAGAATTATGATCGAGGTACTGTGAAATCTGTTTATGAGAATATTGCACAGGATATTGAGGAGGGGATAGGGCTTATTGATGATGATCTTTATTCTGTGTCCAAATATCATTTCAATAGTAAGGCGGCCAATGCTTTTGCGGCGCGTTTCTATCTCTATTATAGAAAGTACGATAAGGTAATAGAATATGCAGATAAAGTATTAGGTGATTCTCCGGTAAGTCTGTTGCGCGATTATTCTTCCTATCCGTCGCTTTCTTCTTACTTTGAAGTTGGGAATCAATATATAAAGGCAGAAGAGGGGAGCAATTTGCTTTTGCAGACTGCGGTATCGGCTTATGCCCGTATGACCGGAGTTTATAAGTCGTATCGGCGTTATGGGCATCCTATTGCTAAAATGCTGGAAACATTGTTAAGTGCCGGTATTTGGGGAAATGAGCGTTCACTGAAATATTTTGATAAGCTATTCGGTACTCAGGAATATGGATTGGTATTTCCAAAACTGATAGAATATTTCGAATATACTGATAAGGTTGCCGGTATCGGCCAAGCACATATTGTTACTACTGCTTTTACTACCGATGAACTTTTACTTTGCCGTGCCGAAGCATTTATCTACCAGAAAGATTATGATCGTGCTGTAGCCGATATACAAGCTTGGTGTGATACACATGCTTCAGGTACAACTGTTTCACGTTCTGCAATCAATCAGTATTACGGCAGTCAGGCTACAGAAAGGACAAAAAAAGATTTACATCCGAAATTTGTTATTGAAAATGGGGAGCAGCTTAATTTTGTTAATTGTATATTGCATCTACGGCGAATAGAGACTGTTCATGAGGGTTTGCGGTGGTTCGATATCAAACGTTATGGTATTGAAGTTACACACAATATCAGTGGTGGTAACGAGGATGTTTTGAAAGTGGATGATTTGAGAAGGGCCATCCAGATACCTACAGATGTGATCGGTGCAGGGCTTACTCCCAATCCCAGGTAGAAGATTTATTGAATGATACAAAAGAAATATATGAATATGATACGAAATTTGAAATACGCAATCCTTTATTCATTTCTGTTCATGGTGTTTGTGCCATTTTTTACTTCGTGTGGCGAAGATGATTTGGAAGACAGTAAATTCAGGAAAATGACTGTTGAACGAAATGAATTCGATAATTGGTTATTGGCGAATTATGTGCAACCATATAATATTGATTTAAAATATCAACTCGAGGATATCGAGACTGATATGAGTTATAATCTGGTGCCGGCTGAATTGGATAAAGCGAAAGAGATGGCTAAATTAATTAAGCATCTTTGGCTGGGAGCTTATGATGAAGTATGCGGTGAAGTTTTTATGAAACAATACGGACCGCGTATTATTAATTTGATCGGTTCTTCGGCTGTCAATCCGGATTCAAAGACAGAGGTATTGGGTACTGCCGATAAAGGGCTCAAGGTTACCTTGTACAAAATCAATTCACTGGATAAAACCAATATAGAGCTTTTGAACTTATATTATTTCCGTACGATGCATCATGAATTTGCTCATATTTTGCATCAGACTAAGAATTATCCTACTGAATTTAATGAGATTTCTGTAAGTAATTATTCTCCTACGGGATGGATGAATCGTACTAATGAGCAAGCCCAGCGTATGGGATTTGTAGGTAATTATGCCAGTAGTGAGGCACGTGAGGATTTTGTGGAGGTGATTGCCAACTATCTGACTCGTACGGATGCCGATTGGAACGAAATACTTCGTCAGGCTACTTTTACAGATCAAGAAGCCAAAGACGAATTACCGGATAAACAGGATACCGGTACCGGAAATGGGAAAACGGTCATTCTTTCTAAGCTGAAAATAGCTCGTGAATGGTTAAAAACAGCTTGGAATATTGATATAGATAAATTGAGAGAGGCTATTGCAAGACGTTCAACGGAACTTGATTCACTTTGATAATTGTACCCGATATGAAAAAGATACTATTTATTTTGATTAGCATAACTCTTTTCTTCTTAGGCTCATGTACAGGTGAAGAAAAAGATATTTATGATGGAAATTCAAATGAACGCCTTACGGAAGAAGAAAAAGCATGCCGTGAGGATCTTCAGGAAGCGGAAAACGGGTGGATAATGGAGTATTTTCCCAATGCTTCACAGTATGGAGGATATCAGTTGCTTGTGTCGTTTGACGAGGACGGCATGGCCACGTTTTCTGCAGAGAAAGCGGTGAGTGGAGACAATACCCGGAAAGAATCGGGCATGTATACATTAAAACATGAAAATGGCATTTTATTGTCATTTGACACATATAATAGGATTTTTCATCAGTTTTCCGACCCTCAATCGGATGGAATAGGATTCGGAGGTGATTACGAATTCTATGTTATGGAGCATACTTCTGACCATATTGTACTCAAAGGTAAAAAGACCTATCAGAGAGTGGAATTGCATAGGTTATCTACAGATGTATCTTGGAGCGAATATTTGTCCAAAATCGATAAGATGGCGACTTTGGTAGATACCAAATATTTGGATATGACTTTGAATGGAAAGCCTGTGAGTATGTTAGCTAAGAGCTCATTTGCACGTTGTTTCAATTTGTCTTATACGACTGACGAAGCAGTTGAGACTCATGTAATGTCGTTTGTACTCACAGTTGAGGGAGTACAGTGTGCCCAGCCTGTCACTATCGGAGGGGTTACTGTTGATCATTTTATTTGGGACGATACTACTCAAAAACTTGTCTATAAGGATGATGAAAATACAATAGAAATAGGGACTCTTTCGATTAACCGTATTTTTAACCAGACAACGGATACTTGGTATTTTGCAAATAAGCGCAGTAGTACTCGTTTTCGTCAGTTATGGAACAGTATGGTTTATATAATGAATAGTGATTTTAACACCGAGTTCAATGATTTCTATCTTGGCTTATATGCCAATCCGTTTGAACCCGAAGAGAATTATCAGGCCGTTTTGGCTGTTTGTCGGGATAATATCGGTAGTGTGTATACAACTCAGTATGAGATAGTGGAAGGAACCACTGACCATATCCGTATCCTGTGGAAGGGCTATGCTATGAGTGCACAATATTATTATAAAGCTTATGAACCGTTACTTACTTTCCTCTCTAAAGAAGGAGAAAATGAGTTCATTATCGAAGCGGATAATAATATTTATCCTCAAGAGCTAAAATTCACAAAAGTGTCTAATCCCAATCATTGGTTTATTATTTCAACGAAGCAGGAAGCTCATTAATAACAAGAACCCACATACCAAAAGAAATGAGATAATTTCTTTTTTGAGAATAAACAGTGTGCGGTTATTGGAATTCAAACTGTACCAACAAAGTCATAGAACTTGTGTTTTGTTTTGGTACAGTTTTTGTATATATGAAATAGTATTAAAATATTATATAAAAATGGCTTCCTTGTTCGTCCGCCGACGAGGAAGCCATTTAACACAAAAACTAAACTAGACTTAACTAAACTATTCTATTCTCAGAGTTTCACAACTCCTTTTCTGTTCGGTACAAAGATATGTATTTATTATTTATTAAACAAACAGGAATAGACAAATCGGCGTTTTTTACCGATAAACGACTCTTTTTTCAACTTCTTTCATCAAGAAAGGCTTGAAAAGGCTGTTTGTAACTGTCACTGACAGGAATATAGGTCTTGTCAAAAACAATTCGACCACGATCTATAATGCGTATTTTGTCTTTTTGTACGATGAACGAACGGTGTACCCTCATGAAACGGTTGGGAGGGAGTAATTCTTCCATTGCTTTCATACTCATTAATGAAAGGATGGGCTTCGGTTGGTCTTCTGTATATATTTTAATGTAATCTTTTAATCCTTCAATATAGAGAATCTTTTTCAGTTCCACCTGGATGAGTTTATAATCGCTTTTTACGAAAATACTTTCAATCTCTTCAGGCTTCTGTACAAGCTCGAACCATTGTAATGCTTTATTGGCAGCTTGTAGGAAATCTACATAAGAGATTGGTTTTAACAGATAGTCGAGGGCATTTACACGATAACTGTCAATAGCATATTGATTGAAAGCAGTGGTAAATATGATACGAGTATGGCTGTCTACCATTTTAGAGAATTCCAGACCGTTCAGTTCGGGCATTTGGATATCGAGAAAAAGAAGATCGACAGGATTGCCCGGTAATTCTTTCATCGCTTGTACTGCACTGGAATATTTACCAGCCAGCGCGAGAAATGGAGTTTTATTGACATAACTCTCCAATAAATCAAGAGCCAGAGGCTCGTCGTCTACGATAGCACAATTTAGAGTCATAATTTTAGTGGTTAGAGAGATTAGTGATGAGTGGATTAGTGATATTCACTCATCACTACTTTAATCACTAATTTCGATGAATACTCTTTTTTATCTTTACTTGTTCCGCGTTGCCATTGATAACGCCCCGGATAGATTAATTCCAGTCTTTTACTTACTTGCTCCAATCCGATGCCCGAACCACTTTTATCTGTTTCGGCTTTGGGATGATAGCTATTGGTAATTTCACATTTCACTTCGCCGTTGCCTTCAGAAAAAGAAATGCGTATAAAACTGGGCTCTGTGGGAGAGATGCCATGTTTGAATGCATTTTCTATAAGTGAAATAAAAATTAGGGGGGCTATTTCTGTCCGGTTATCCGGAGCGATATCGATATGTGTTTCTACGGTCACATTAGAAGAAAGACGAATACGCATTAATTCTATATAATTGCGTATAAAGTCCATTTCTTTTCCTAATGAGACGTAGGTCTGTTGGTTATCATATAATACGTGACGGAGAAGTTTACTCAGTTCTTGTACGGCTAATTGCGCTTTGTCTGTATTGAAAGCAATAAGTGCATAAATATTATTCAGGGTGTTGAGTAGAAAATGTGGATTCAATTGATTTCTTAAGTTCTTCAATTCAGCTTCAGTACGGCTCTTTTCGGCTTCACGACGGGCATCTTCTACTTGTCCCCAGCGAATACTCATTTTGATTGCTGCGGACAGTCCGATGGTAAGTACCATTGAGAACATATCCCGAACAAAGAAAATCCAACCAGGAGGCAGATCTTTACGGGGAGCTTTCGGTGGAGTATTGCCAAAAAGGACGCTTTGCCATAGATGAAGACCGCCACTCATAAGTATGATCAACGCGAGGTTGAGCAACATATATTCGCGGATGCGTCCACTGAATAAATATCGGGGTATAAGCAAGAAGTAATTGAGATAGAATACTATAAAAAAGGAGAGGGAGACTCCGCTATGGCGCAAGTATCCCATCCAGTCAATTGCTTCTCCTCCGCGATTGATGATAAAAAACGGAAATCCGAATACAATCCCCCAACCGATGACATGGGTCAGGACTTCGGCAAACCGAATGTGGTTGTTGGTATATTGTTTCATAATGTGCAAAGATAATAAAAATCACCTGTTATTCGTATCGGATCGCTTCTATCGGATCGAGGTCGGCAGCTTTCTTAGCCGGATACCATCCGAAAAATACACCTGTAATGGTACATACGGCAAACGATAGGAAAACACTCCAAGGCTGTATAAAGATAGGCCAGTGGGCTACACTTTTTACAATCCAACTGGCACCGCAGCCGATAATGACTCCGATGATACCTCCTGTGATACTGATCAGAATGGCTTCTATAAGGAATTGGCTGAGGATATCGATTCCACGTGCACCGACTGACATGCGAAGACCGATCTCCCGTGTGCGTTCTGTAACAGATACATACATGATATTCATAATGCCGATACCGCCTACTACCAGAGAAATGCCGGCAATGCAGGCTAATAGGGTTGTCATTAAATCGGTGGTAGAATTCAGCATGGTACTGAGCTCTTGCTGGCTACGGATGGTGAAATCGTCTTCATCCGAATCCTTCAGTTTATGTTCACGACGCAAAATTCTGGTTATCTCTTCCGTAGCATAGTCGGTCATGTCTTCCGAAAGGGCAGATGCATAGATACCTTGCAAATAGGTTACGGCAAGTAGACGCTTCATGACCGTTGTGTAAGGTGCCAGTACGATGTCATCCTGATCCATACCCATAGAATTGTATCCTTTGGATTTTAAAACTCCGACAACACGGAAAGGGATTTTTCCAAAACGGATGACACGTCCTACGGGATCACTTCCGTCGGGGAATAGGTTATCTACAATGGTTTTCCCGATTATGCATACTTTTGCGGAACTTTGTATGTCTGCTTCCGTAAACATCTCTCCGTTTTCAATTGTCAGTTGCCGGATACTTAGATAATCCAGTCCTACTCCATTGACAGATGACGGGTAGTTGTTGTTACCATAGACAAGTTGCCCTGAAGAAGAGACATTAGGGCTTATGCCGGCCAGATAGTTGGACTCATCGCGTAACTTTTCGTAATTTTCCAACTTCAACGTTTGCATTTCTGAAGCATCCCGACGTACCCCTCCACGCATGTCGCCACCAGGATGTATCATAATCATATTCGATCCCATTTCAGCAATTTGCGTCTGGATACTTCGTTTTGAACCTTGTCCGATGGCCAGCATGGTGATAACCGAGGCAACGCCAATGATTATTCCAAGCATTGTCAGGAAAGCCCTTAGTTTATTGTTGGCTAATGCCCGGAGGGCTATTTTGAATAAATTGGTTCCATTCATTTTGTTTATAATTAGGCAATTAACGATTAAACGATCTAAAGACCGGGAGATTTACGGTTAGACAATTTACGATTTACGATTGAGGTTACTTTAGAAAATGGCTAATTGGCTAAATGGTATACTTTTCATCAACAAGCCGTAAATAAAAGTATTTCCAATCGTAAATAGTAAATCGTCTAATCGTACATCTTCGGATCGATCATCTTCTTACTCCTCCTCCGGCAGTGGCAAAGCTGCCAGTGCTTCTGCGGCCGATTGGATGTTCTGATTGGCAGTATCTTCTTTGATTTGTCCGTCACGAAGGACGATATTCCGACTGCTGTATTGAGCTATTTCCGGATTGTGGGTTACAAAGATGATCGTGCGTCCCTCTGCATGTAATTTCTGAAAGAGTACAAGGATTTCGAATGAGGTGCGTGTATCAAGGTTACCCGTAGCTTCGTCCGCTAATATTACAGCAGGATTATTGACCAAAGCGCGGGCAATGGCTACACGTTGCATCTGTCCGCCGGACATCTGGTTGGACTTATGTTCCAAACGATCCCCTAATCCTACGGCTTGTAATGCTTCGATGGCACGGCGCCGACGTTCTGAAGCGCTGACGCTTGCATTATACATCAAAGGAAGTTCTACATTTTCTACGGCAGTCGTTTTCGGCAGCAGATTATAGCTTTGAAAGACAAATCCGATTTTACGGTTTCTCAAAATGGCACGTTGAGGTTTGCTCATCGTGCGTACGGAAATGCCATCGAGCAGGTATTCACCGCTACTCGGAGTGTCGAGACAACCCAATGTATTGAGCAGGGTCGATTTTCCCGATCCCGATGTACCCATAATGGTCACAAACTCTCCTTCGTTGATGGTAAAAGAGATGCCGCGTAAAGCATGGACGGTTTCTTCTCCTACTTGGAAGTTTCGTTTGATGTTATGTAATTCGATTACTTTTTTTTCCATAATTGGTCATTGTTTAATATGTCGATATGCCGGTTGTCATTACATGTGTGAATGAAATTGGGTAATCAACCGGCATATTAGCACATTATTTCTTTTTTCCTCCCGGACGTCCCGGCATGAAAGGACTTTGCTCCTTGTTCTCTCCATTATTCTCTACCATCGGTTGTGACTCGTTATCTGTACCGAGATTGGCTTCGTTTATAACTTGAGTGCCTTCACTTATGCCACTGGTGATTTCTGTTTTGATACCATTACTGATACCTATTTGTACCGGATGGGCCGTGAACGTATTTCCTTCTTTTGTCCATAGTTTATGTTCGCCTTCACAATCTTTTACAATATCTTGCGGGCTGATTAAAGGAACTTCCGGCGTAAAACGTAATGCTCTGGAAGGCACACTGAGCACTCCTTGTTTGTCGAGAGTATAAATAGTAATGTTGGCAGTCAGGCGGGGTTTAAGTTTCAGATCGGGGTTCTGTGCAGAGATGACTACTTCATAAGTGATCACGCTTGTGGTCGTACTGGTTGTACTGCTGCTTGTACTGCTACTGCTGCCCAAGCGGATTTGTGTTACACGCCCCTCGAATACATCATTGGGGTAAGCATCTACCGTAAAGCTTACGCGCTGTCCTTCTTCTACACCGCCTATGTCAGCTTCGTCTACATCGGCTACTACCTGCATTTGGGTTAAATCGGCGGCAATAGTAAAGAGGGTCGGTGTCTCGAAGCCGGCAGCTACCGTTTGTCCTTCTTCTACCGCCCGGTCGATGACTACACCGTCGATAGGGGAGGTGATGGTGGCATATGACAGATTACGTTCGGCCTTTGCCAGAGCTGCTTTACTGCTATCAAACTGACTTTTGGCCTTTTCATAATTATAAAGTGCCTGTTCATAGTCAGTATCGCTGATAAGTTGTTTCTCATGCAACCCCTTGCTGCGTTCATAATTCTTTTTCTGATACTCGTATTCTGCTTTGTTTCCGTCGTAAGTAGCTTGTGCGGATGCCAGTTCGCTTTGAAGGGTGACTTTATCCATTTCCGCAATGAGTTGCCCTTTGCTTACTACTGAGTTATAGTCGGCATATAGCTTGTCTATGATACCTGAGACTTGTGTACCGACTTCTACTTCTGTTACCGGTTCGATAGTTCCCGTAGCAGTTACGGAATTGGAGATGTCGCTTTTGCTTACGGTAACAGTGGTATACGAAATCTTGTGTTTGGCTTTCGAACCACTGAATATCCATATTGCACCACCTGCCACCACTATTATAACGATAGCGATGAGGATAATTTTCTTCTTGTTCATATGGTTTATATTATAATTTATTATTTACTGTTTTTTCTCTACCGATAATGCCTGATTAAACTTTGCATTATTGTTGCTTTATAACTGAATTTCTTCTCCTTGATAGAACTTCAACAGTTGTGCATTCAATATTGCCATGTATTTGGCTTGAAGTGTTTCTTGCTGTGCGCTGAGGAGATTGTTTTTTTCGGTCAGTAATTCTACTGTATTTTTCATGCCCATGTTAAACTGCTCGCTTACCAGTTCATAACTGGTTTGTGTACTGCGCAGTTTTTCTTGGGCAGCTACGTAACGCTGTTGGGCGGTGTTGGCATCCAACCAGAGACCCTCGATTGCCTTATACAGATTTTTTTGTTCATCCAGCAAGTTGAGCATGCTGGTTTCACGTTGAAGTTTGGCTTTTTGTACGGCACTTTTCGTTTGGCGGTTATTAAAGATGGGGACGCTCACGGATACTCCGATAGAGTTGTTCCATCCGTTTTTCACTTGCTGGGCGAAAGTATAGTCCGAACCGCTTGTATTGGTTGTGCCGATACCTGCACTCAGACTGATACTGGGCATATATCCTGCACGGGCTATATCGATGTTGAGTTCCGACGCTTGTACATTGAGTCTGCTTGATTCTATTTCCGGACGCAGGGCAAGAGCAGCTTGGTATACATCTGTTTTGGTGGGTAGCGGAGATAGTACATTACTGTCCTCTAATGTAGGCAGATAGAGATTCATTTCTTCCTCACCGTCCAACTCAAGGAGTTGTTTAAGCTGCAGTTTGTAATCTTGCAGACTGGACTGTGCAGTAACAAGCTGATAGCGGTCGGTACTGACCTGTGCTTCCAGTTGTGCCAGATCTGCTTTGGAGATGCTTCCGGCAGCAAAGAGTTCTTTGCCGCGTTCGTATTGCGCCTGGCTCAGAGCAAGGGTAGATTCGTTCACCTTTACCGATTCAGCAGCATAAAGTATCTGTACGTAGGTTTGGGTGATTGTCTCTTCAATATCATTCTCCGAGGTTGCTACGTCCAGTTCAGCTGCACGATTGTTTAACTTTTCCTGTTCGATGGTCTTGAGACGCTTGCTGCCGTTGTAAATAGTCCATTGGGCATTTAGTCCATACGTTCCGTTGTAACTGGTTTTACTGTTGTTACGGATAATTTCCGATCCGCTTACAGTACTGCTCGATTCCTGATACGGACGGTTTATCATGTTTTGGCTCGTTGAGAACGAGAGGTTAGGAAAGAGTGCCGCTTTAGCTGTTTTCACATCGACTGCGGTACTTTCTGCCGTGATACGGCTTTTGCGCAAGGTAATGTTTTGTTCCAAGGCATAATCGATACAATTCTGTAGCGTCCATTCGTCAGGGAACTGCTGAGAACCGTTCTCTACTGTTTGTTCTGTGGCAGGAGTTACAGAAATATCCATAGCCGGATTGTCTTGTGCCCGGAGAATATTACCGCTTATGCTACTGCCGGTTACGCAGAGTGTTATCACTGTCAATCTTCTTACATTTATCATATTTCTTACAGTTTATTATTCTTTTTGACGTATGCGAAGATACGTACCTATAATAACTGCTGCAAAAATGATAGACGTTGGGGAAAATTTCGACGCTGAATGAGGTTTTTATGTCGATAAGAGAGCGCGAGACCTTACCGGAAAAGATAACGGTTATGAAACCGTATTTTTTATTTTCCTGGTATAGACCGTCAGGATGATGATTGCGGTAATGAATGCCAGTCCGTCTGCTACGGGCATGCTTATCCAGATACCGTTCAGACCATACCAACCGGGGAATATCAAAAGTCCCGGTAAGAGATATACCAATTGTCGCGACAGCGAGAGGAAGATACTGATTTTAGCTTTTCCGATACTTTGGAAAAAGTTGGAAATCACAATCTGAGCACCTACCAGAGGGAACATCAGAATACAAATACGCAAACCTGTTGCCGCCATATTTATCAGTTCTTCACTATCGGTGAAAATGGCCGAAACCGCATGCGGGAACAGTTCACAGATGATAAATCCGCTACTGGTGATCAGTACCCCGACGATAATTCCCAATCGTAACGTATGCTTCACACGATCTTGTTTTTGCGCTCCGTAGTTGTAGCCGATAATCGGCTGCATTCCCATTGTCAGCCCCATTACAATCATTACATAAAGCATTAATAGCCGGTTCATGATGCCATAGGCACCGATTGCCATGTCACCGCCGTATTTTTGTAAACCGTTATTAATGATGATAACGATTACACAAGCGGTGACATTCATGGCGAAGGGCGACATGCCAATAGGAAAAATTCATCCTACAATTCGCTACTGCAATCGCCCGAATCCAGTATTTAATAGT
>ENA-UPXC01004549-UPXC01004549.1-human-gut-metagenome-genome-assembly--contig:-NODE-4549-length-12448-cov-4.156899_pt1 | contig 12448 bp, 9 predicted proteins | sample MGYA00250047_ERZ773371 | MGnify/ENA primary metagenome ERZ773371 (study PRJEB29103, sample SAMN06111975) | human gut metagenome | biome: human gut; feature: ankylosing spondylitis patient; material... | reverse complement strand
ACTAAAGGACCAAGACAGTCCCCAGGGACACGGTCACTGCCAATACAAAGGAAAAGTATTGGTCGGTGGCCGTTCTTTTTTTGGCTTAAATCAACAAGATTGGCTAAACGGCAGGCAAAGCCTTCCGAGGAAAAATCAGTTTGCGAAAAATAGGATGGAGAGTTGACTGTGTTCATAGATACCGCCTTTCTGAAACGTTCTTTGCTTCATTCTATCCGGGGAAGAAGCGCTTTATTCGCTTGTCGAAAGATTATGTGTATTCGACAGGCGGTTTTGGCAGATTCTGCACGGTTGTAGTGATACGATGTGCTAAGAAAGATGGAAAATACCGTGCATAAACTGCATGGAACTGGTCTGGAGGTGTTATATGGAAGAGGAAAAGAAACTGCCAAAAAATATTCGTCAGATGGCAGAAAAAGAAGAGCGGGTTAGAGTGTATCTGGAAGACTATGCATATACATTTATTCGTAAATTAAATTGTACAGGGCATGTACGCACTGGTATATTGCTTGGAAGCAAAATGGTTACAGAAAACAAAAGATGCTGGTTTGTAAAGGGAGCAGTTGAGTTAGAGGATGCGCAAGGCAGTACTGAAGAAGAAAATGAGCAAAAAACAGCGATTACGCAGCAGGTCTGGGATAATACGTTGTCAGTGATACAGGAATATTTTCCAGGATGCAGTATATGTGGCTGGTTTATAAGCGGAACAGAAGAAAATTTTCCAGATGGTGAAGAATTAAAAAAAACACATCGTCAGATTTTTTCTGGGGAAAATTGTTTGATGTACTGGAAGAAGGGTGATGAGGAAAGCTTTTGGATGGAGGAAGAAGATACAATTCTCCATTTGAAGGGGTATTTTGTTTATTATGAGAAAAATAATGAAATGCAAAATTATATGCTGAGCCGCAACGCGGATCAAAGTGAGGATGTCAGCGATCAGGCAGCGCTTAATTTTAGAAAGATTATGAAGGAAAAGCAGGATATAAAGCATCCGCAAAAGTCAAAACACATAAATCAGACGCCTAAGCTAACAGCAGAAAACGGCATATGGGTAAAGGCAGGGGTGGCAATTCTTTTTATTATTTTAGTAGGAGGTGGTGTCCTTTTTTCAAGAGGGATGAATAAAAAAGAGGATTCTGTGCAGGCGCTTGCAGTAGGAGCATCCGTGGAGAGAAAAAGCGGTGAGAGCGAGCAGGTTGCTTTTGAATCAGAAAGCGAACAAATTGCGGCAACAAAAAATGACATTGGTGCATTGTCAGCGTCTTTAAAAGAAACGGAGAATACGCTTGAAGTTTCAGCTACAAAGATACCAGAAAGCAGTGAAGAAAAAGCTTCAGTTGCAAAAACACCAGAAAGCAGCCTTTCTTCATCTGAGACAGAAAAAAAAGACGTGGCAGCTATTCAAAATGGCGGGATTTTTTCTGGAGATATGATGTTTTATAAGGATGGTCTTGGAGCATCAGTGTATCGTATCACAAGCAGCACCGAAGCATCAAAAAATGAGGAATCAGATGCAGCATCATCAGAAGAAAATGAAAGCAGCACGCAGGAAATTTTAACGGTAGCGGCACCAACACTGCCCACAGAAGAAAATGCAGCACAGGGGACGAGTGAGGCAGCAGAAGCAGCAGTAAATCGTCCAGCCTCATACACGGTTCAGCCTGGTGATACATTGATTGAGATTAGTAAAAAATTTTATGGTTCCTCACAGATGGTTATGCAGTTAAAGGAAGTAAATGGACTTGATGATATAAATAAAATTTATATTGGACAGGAGCTGACTTTGCCGTGAAAATTTTTAAGGAACTTTGACACACACCCTTGGATATGTTATACTTTTTTGGAAACTGTGCAGCTGTATGTAAGATGCAGCTGGAGTTTGAAAGTCAGCACAGTGGTGGAAAGGAAAGTACATGGCAAGGGACAGTGAATTTCAACGGGAAAGAAAGAAGAAGCAGCTTAGGCAGAGCATGGTTACGAACGATAAGGTTCGCAGTGCACCAGTAAGCTGGGCTGAAGATCATAAAAGAACAGTCAATGTCGCAGGAATTGTTGTCGCAGTGTTGGTGTTAGCTGTTGTGCTGGCGTGGTTTGTGGCAGAACGGCTGTGGCGTTACAAAACATATGAAGTCAGCTGGAGAACCGATGTGTCGAATGCGTCATCAGCAGGATATGTATCATATGGAGATGGTATTGTTGTGATGAACAAAGATGGTGCTACATATTATGACAAAAAGGGCACAAAGGTGTGGTCTGCGCCATATGATATGAGCAATCCAAAGGCAAATGTCAAAGGTGATTATCTTTTGATTTATGATTTAAAAGGAAAAAATTTTGCAATTTGCAATAAATCGGGAATCACTGGAAGCGGAACTACATCTCAGATAATCACAAAGGGAGTGATTGCATCGACAGGTGTAACTGTGCTTCAGTTAGAAGATCAGGATGCGAGTTTAATTTCTTATTATCGAAATACAGGCGAGGAGCTTGCAGTTTCGATTCGCAATCCGCTCCAGATTGATGGATATCCGCTTGACATTAGTGTTTCGCCAAATGGTCAGCAATTAGCTGTATCATACTACTCAATTTCTGAGGGTGTTGGAACAAGCAGTATTTCTTTTTACGATTTTGAAAAGGGAAAAGAAGCTGCAGATCGTATAGTAGCAAGTTTTGATTATTCTGAAAATGGCGCATATGTCCCGAAGGTTGTCTATTTAAGTGATACAAAAGCGTTTGCAGTTGGAGATTGCTGCATCAGCTTTTTTGACGTGTCAAACAGAACTGCAATTACTCGAAAAGATATTGCTGTTGAGGGAGAAATTCAGCGTATTTTCTATAATAACGAATACCTTGGTCTTGTTGTACGTGATGAAGCGAAAACAGGCTATCAGCTTCATATTTACACGTCAGAAGGAAATGAAAATGTTGTTACAGAGCAGGATGAACTTCATACAGGCTATGCATTTCAGCAGAGAAATATTGTCATGTATGATGCGGATTATTGCGAGGTTCAATCATTTTCAGGAAGAATACGTTTTGCGAGAGAGTTCGGAAATACTTTGTATACTGTCATTCCGGGCGACAAGTTTAAGACCTATTATTTGGCGACAATGGAGGAGCTTCAGCAGATTAAGCTGCGATAACATAAGAAAAACTTGATTTTCGCGCAATGGTCTGGTAAACTGAGCATAAATACAAAATTAAATGCGCTTAAGCGCGGAATGGAGACGAAGATGAATAACATTGATACAATGTCAGTAAACGCGATCCGTGTATTATCTGCAGATGCGATTCAGAAGGCAAAGTCAGGACATCCTGGCTTGCCGCTCGGCTGTGCATCTGTAGCTTATGAGTTATGGGCAAAGCATTTAAAGCACAACCCAAAGGATCCAGATTGGAAGGATCGTGACCGCTTTATTCTTTCTGGAGGACATGGCTCTATGCTTTTGTACTCCCTGCTTCACCTGTTTGGTTATGGTGATTTAAAAAAGGAAGATCTGATGCAGTTTCGTCAGTGGGGTTCTCTGACACCTGGTCATCCGGAGTATCGCCACACAGTTGGTGTTGAGGCAACGACAGGACCTCTTGGCGCTGGTATGGGTATGGCAGTTGGTATGGCAATTGCAGAGCGTCATATGGCGTCTGTATTTAACAAGGAGGGATATCCGGTTGTAGATCATTACACCTACGCACTTGGCGGCGATGGATGTATGATGGAGGGTATTTCATCTGAGGCATTTTCTCTTGCAGGTACTTTAAAGCTGTCTAAGCTGATCATTTTCTATGATTCCAACCGCATCTCTATTGAGGGATCAACAGATATTGCATTCACAGAGAATGTTCAGAAGCGTATGGAAGCATTTGGTTTCCAGACCATTACCGTTGAGGATGGAAATAACTTAGAGGAAATCGGCAAGGCAATTGAGGCCGCTAAGGCAGATACGAAGAGACCATCTTTTATCACTGTAAAGACTCAGATTGGTTTTGGATGTCCGGCAAAGCAGGGCAAGGCAAGTGCGCATGGCGAGCCGCTTGGTGATGACAATATTAAGGCAATGAAGGAAAACTTAGGCTGGCCGTCAGAAGAGCCATTCTTCGTACCAGAGGAAGTTTATGATCATTATAAGGAAATCGTAGAAGGCTTACAGCCGGCAGAGGATGCTTGGAATAAGATGTTTGCAGAATACTGCGAGAAGTATCCAGAAATGAAGGAACTGTGGGATACTTACTACGATGAGAATTTAGCAGAGAAGGTTTGTGACGATGCTGATTTCTGGGCTTATGATGATAAGGCAGATGCAACAAGAAATCTGTCCGGCAAGATGATCAATCGTATCAAAGATAGAATGCCGAATGTAATCGGTGGTGCAGCTGATCTTTCACCGTCCACAAAGACCTATATGAAGGATGAGGGTGATTTCTCAGCAGAAAATTATGCAGGACGCAACATGCATTTTGGTGTTCGTGAGCTTGCCATGACAGCAATCGGAAATGGTATTATGCTTCACGGCGGACTGAGAGCATTTGTTTCTACCTTCTTCGTATTCTCTGATTATACAAAGCCGATGGCACGTCTGTCTTCAATCATGGGCGTACCGTTAACCTTCGTATTTACACACGACAGTATTGGTGTAGGCGAGGATGGACCGACTCATGAGCCGATCGAGCAGCTTGCAATGTGGCGTGCAATGCCGAACTTCCATATGTTCCGTCCGGCAGACGCAACTGAGACAGCAGCTGCATGGTACAGCGCAATTACATCTAAGAGAACACCGACTGCACTGGCACTGACCAGACAGAATCTGCCGCAGATCGAGGGAACCTCAAGAGAGGCATTAAAGGGTGGTTATATTGTACAGGATTCCAAGAAAGCAGTTCCGGATGCGATCATTATCGCTTCTGGTTCCGAGCTGTCTCTTGCTGTAGAGGCAAAGAAGGTTTTAGCAGAGGATGGAATCGACGTTCGTGTCGTATCCATGCCATGTATGGATATCTTCGAGGAGCAGTCTGAGGAGTATAAGGCAAAGGTTCTTCCAAAGAATGTAAGAAAGAGAGTTGCAGTAGAGGCACTTTCTGGATTTGGATGGGATCGTTATGTAGGTCTTGACGGCGATATGATCGGAATGAATCGCTTCGGTGCATCCGCTCCGTACAGCAAACTGTTCCCATACTTCGGATTTACCGTAGAGAACGTAGTAGCAAGAGTAAAGGCACTGTAAAAATATAAATAAAAACGCAGCAACTGGGGACGGGAATGCGGCACTGTAGTGCCGCATTCCCGTCCTTGTTGGCTATTGTTAGCTGTTTTGTCTTTTTAGAAAGCTGACTTAGCAGTTCTTTGGGAATAGATGCTCGAAAAAGTGAGATGGTCAATTCTCTTAGCGGAATTTGGTTCACTTTTTCGCCTAAGCCTTTTGCACACCTTTTCGCTTTTCGATGATCAAAAGATCCATTTGTAGTGGTTTCTTGCTTAGGTTGTACTCTCGTTTAAATTCGAGATCGCTCTTATTGGAGCGCAGTTCAAGTTCAGCTGCGGCACAGAAAGCAGGATGCCATTGTATTTTTGCACGTTAAAATTTTTTCTTTCAAAAATATTGTAATATCAGAACGGGCGTTTTGCAATATGAAATTTACTGTAATGGGATCGCAGTACATAATCCCAGTGTACCTGTCCCGCTGGCTTCTCTAATTTTAAAAATCATTATACCAGTTTCCATTTTTTTGAAACCTTTCATATCATTTTCCCGACATATATAATAGAGGCACAACTAATAAGTAAATAAATCAATTTAGTTTAGAAAGGATTTTTTATTATGAATGACGAGGATATTATTGATCTGTTTTTTGATCGAAAAGAATCCGCCATTTTTGAAACAGATAATAAATATGGAAATCATTTGTCAAAGCTTGCCATGAGAATTTTAAATTGTCATGAGGATGCCGAAGAATGCAAAAATGATACTTATTTTGAGACCTGGAACACCGTTCCACCCACTCGCCCCACTAATTTTCTTGCCTATTTAATGCGTATCTGTAGGTGTGATGCCTTTGATCGTATTGAATGGCAAAAAGCTAAAAAGCGACACAGCTGTATTGTTGAATTAACCTCAGAAATGAGTGAAACTATTCCTGATACAAAACTTAAAAGTGGAATCGAAGAATGGGAGCTTGGACAAGCGTTATCTGTATTTTTAGAATCACTTTCTGCTCCCAGGCGAATTCTTTTCATGAAACGCTACTGGTTAGGATTGTCGATTCGAGAGCTTTCTAATCAATACGGCATACCAGAAAGCAACATCAAAACACAACTTTACCGGACACGGGAATTATTGAAAAAATATCTTAAAAAGGAAGGAGTTTACTATGAATGAATTGATCATGTGCGCGTTATCCTATGTTGATGATCGCTGGATTACAGAAGCTATGAGTGATTATGAAACAGTGAAAATGAAACATTTTTTTCAAAAAGAACGCAGAAAAAAATATCTCTGTACTGCCGTATGTATTGCCGCTGCTGCCTTTATTCTGTCCATTTCTCTTATTTGGTCTATAGTACATAAAAATATGAACAATCATCTGGACAATCATCCTTTACGCCCTACATTGGTGGAAACACAATCAGAATCTGAGTCCTTGCTGGAAACAAAGTTCGAGCCAGAGGCAGAAATTATTACTGAGATGCATTCAGAAACCACAGCGCATCAAATTTATATAAATCGCGATTTTACATCCATCACCTATGGGTATGCAGGCAATACATTTTCAATAAGCGATTCTGCTATGAAAGATCGGCTTTGTTCTGCAATTGAAGCCCTTTCGCTTCAAGAAGCATCTGACGAGGATCTTGCAAACTATGAAAGCTTAACTGGATCGTATCTGATTGAATTTGACAATGGTATCATTTGCGCCTTTACATCACAGTACTTTTATTATTCAAACGGTGCACAAACTGAAGCACCAAAATTATACCGATTATTGAATTCAGATGATTTCGATACGATTCGCAGACTTGTGGAGGAACTCACACAATGACTCGAATCAAAATATCACACTCAAAAGATAAGCAATTTTTACTATTTGCAATCTTTTTTCTTATTATCAAACTAATTTTAATGAAAGATGTCACTATTTATGCTATTACAACTGCATTTGCCGATGATCAACTAATGGTTCATATCGCTGAAAAGCTGTTACGTCTAAACTGGCTTGGTGGTTACAACCATTATACATTAGCTAAGGGTTGCTTTTTCCCATTTTTTCTTGCGGTAGGAAAGTTTTTTCACATTGATTTTATTTCATGTGTACAGATTTTCTATGCACTTTCATGCTACCTATTTTTGAGAGCCATTCGACCAGTGATTTGTTTTCAATGGACGATTTATCCTTTTTACCTGCTAATGCTTTTTAATCCGATTATGGCATCCTCTGAAGTTATTCAGCGAGTTTACCGAAACAGCATCACACCTGCTCAGGTTCTTCTTGTTTTCGGTGGACAATTTGGCTTTTATTTGCGATATCAATATGGTAAAAAATTTTCCATGAAATGGGCTATTGTGACAACCTGTGGATTTATAAGCCTTTGGTTCAGCAGAGAAGATACCATATGGATTGTTCCATTTCTTATAGTATCGGCTGTTGTCATCTTTTTGAAAGCAATTATTCATGGATTTTTTCATAATGTCACATGCAAAAAAAGAGTTCAATACATTATCATTTTACTTCTTCCATTTCTCGCATTACCTGTGTGTCGTCTTCCGATTACGCTGATAAATGGAGTCGTGTACAACAGTTGGACTGACAACGAATTAACCCACGGTGCTTTTCCTAAAGTAATGAAAGCATTATATGCCATTGATATGGAAGAACCTACACCTTACACGTCTATCAGCAGAGAAAAAATCGAAAAAGTGTATGAAATCAGTCCGACACTTGCTTCAATACAAGATTCTCTGGATGCGGTGATGGATTTATATGCGGCTCAATCAGGACGCATCGAAGAAAATAAGAAATACGGGAATGTAGAAAATGGCTGGTTTTTCTGGGCATTGCGTGATGCAGTTCAACTTGAAGGATATTATAAAGATGGGCGAACAGCAGATAGATTTTATCAAGCGATTTATAATGAAATTGAAATAGCTTTTAAAAATGGAAAGTTAAGACAACAAGCCACTATGCCATCTGCTTTGATGCCGCCGTGGCAGTCTGGAATGCTGAGCAGCTTATTAAGTACTATTGTTCAAGCAGATGCTTATGTTTCCTCTGAAAATGAACTTTTCCTGCTAGATCGCATCGCAGTTGATGACGGCAGTGACGGAATTGCCCGTTTTGAGTGGATTACTGGAAGGCATGCAGTGAGAGCAGTCTCAAGTATTGATTCGTATATATATTCTGATTCATCGGCATATATTGATTCAAATTTCTCCTACAGTTTTTTTAACTCGCTGGCTGGAATTTTTCGAATTATTTCAATGCCACTCGCTTTGATTGGAAAAATTTGTTCTCTGATTTTATTGCTTTTGTTTTTTATCAAAAAACAAAATGCATCCATTCTTCTTATGTTATCTGGCATTGCAGGTGGACTTCTATGTTTATATGCTGGAGTTGCCTACAATGAGCTTCGCTCTTGTTCTTCGATTGCTTATATGTATCTTTGTGGTGCATATCCATTGGCTCAGGTATTCTCTATTCTTGCAATTATCGCTGTCGTGCAAACACTGATTGCTTTTAAGACTATTAATTTAATAAAAATGGAATAGAAGAATACATAAATATTCAAGAGGCAAAGCAGAAAATAGCAAAATAATTGTCCTAAAAAAAATAAAACAGAAAGGCATACGATTTAAATGGATAAAATTGCTGTACTAATTCCATGCTACAACGAAAGCATGACCATACAAAAAGTAGTAACTGATTTTAAGATGGCTCTTCCTGATGCCAAAATCTATGTATACGATAATAATTCTAGTGACAATACTGCTTTGCTTGCATCACAGGCAGGTTTACAAATGGCTGATATGGTATTAAGTCAGCACATAGATATGGTAATTGGAGATCGCCTGTCTTCTACCTATTTTCAGGAAAATAAGCGGCTTTTCCACAATGCAGGAAATATTTTTGTGCGAAGTACAATTAACCGACTTTTTCATAGTAATATAAAGGATATCATGACTGGATATCGCGCTTTCAGCTATCGTTTTGTCAAGACCTTCCCTGTGCTGTCTCAAAAATTTGAAATTGAAACAGAGATGAGCATTCACGCGATTGACAAACACCTGCAAATCGAAAATCTAGCAATTGACTATAAAGATCGCCCTACTGGCAGTGAGTCAAAATTAAATACTTACTTCGATGGTTTTCGTATTTTAAAGACGATTCTAAATTTGTACCATGTGTATCGTCCTCTTGCCTTCTTCGGGGCAATTAGCTGCTTCCTTTCAATCATTGGATGCATTTTAATGGTTCCCGTGTTAAAGACTTACTTTTTAACAGGACTTGTTCCGCGTTTTCCAACCCTTATCGTAAGCGGATATTTGCTAATTGCCGCTTTGCAGCTCTTTTGTGTCGGTCTCACACTACAAACAATCTTGAAAAAAAATCGTCAGGATTTTGAACTTGAACTGTATCGGGTTATGGAACAGGAGAAACGCACTATTATTTAATTTATAATCGGATCGCAGGATATTAATCCAATTGCAATAATATATTAATTTGTAAGCCAGCGGGACAGGAATGCGGCACTGTAGTGCCGCATTCCTGTCCTTGTTGGATATTGTTAGCTGTTTTGTCTTTTTAATACAATCTGAAATTCATCTACGGTCATCTTTGCACACTGTGCAGCAGTTTCGATAGACAGAAGATTTTGTTTAACAAGGTCAATTAACTGATTAATGCGTCCCTGCTCAAGTCCCTGCTCAAGACCCTGTTGAATTGCCTGTTCGCGATTTTTCTTAAGTTCTTCTTCGATTTCTTCCTTCATAAGTTCTCTCAATGCCTCACACATATCTGATGTCCTCCTTACTTCATCATATTTTTTTCTGTTTGCCGCGACGCTAACTTGCAATACGGCGTCAGCTTTTTCTTTGTCACCGGGTTCGGTAAAAGCGCTTGCAAGTTCTGTGAATCTTTGAATGTCATAAGTCTGGGCACTTTTTGATAACACTTTAAGACTTTCATGATTTTAAACTAGTTTGAAGCCAAGCTACTTTATCTTTTGCACGTTAAAATTTTTCCTTTCAAAAATATTGTAACATCAGAACGGGCGTTTTGCAATATTTTTGAAAGAATCTAAAAAAACTACCAAAATAGCGAAAATTCTACATGGTATTATATGCACGCATTTTTTAAAATAAAAACAGAACCATCATGTAAAAACGAAAAAGTGCAGGAGGCAGTAACATGCAGAAAACAGCAGATGAAGTTACGGTAAAGCAGGTTCATATTAAGGATCGTTTCTGGTCTGAAATCCAGAATCGCATCATTAATGTGGTTATCCCATTTCAAGAGCGCGTCCTAAATGATGAAGTAGAGGGCGTTGCAAAGAGCCATGCAATCGAAAATTTCCGAATTGCGGCAGGTATTCATACCGGAGAGTTTTATGGAATGGTTTTTCAGGACAGTGATGTGGCAAAGTGGCTTGAAGGCGTTGCCTACTCATTGACAGTTAAGCCAGATGCGGCACTTGAAAAGCGCGCAGATGAGATTATCGATATTATTGAAAAGGCACAGCAGCCAGATGGATATCTGAACACCTATTTTACAATTAAGGAGCCAGAGCATCGTTGGCAGAATCTGCAGGAATGTCATGAACTTTATTGCGCAGGTCATATGATGGAAGCGGCAGTGGCCTATTATCAGGCGACTGGAAAAGATAAGCTGCTTCATGTAATGGAAAGAATGGCAGACCATATTATTAGCCGTTTTGGAGAAGGCAAGGAACGAGGCATTCCAGGTCATCAGGAGGTTGAGATCGGTCTGATGAAGCTGTATCGTGTGACTGGAAAGGAAAAATATAAGGATATGGCGCGTTTCTTCCTTGAAGAGCGTGGCAAAAATCCAAATTATTTTTATGAGGAAAAGCAAAAAAGAGGATGGATTCATTTTGGTCAGTATGGAATGGATCCACTTGATACAAAGTATGCACAAGTATATAAGCCAATTTATGAGCAGGATAAAGCGGTCGGCCATGCAGTGCGTGCTACTTATATGTACACAGCAATGGCAGACTTGGCAGGTGAGGATAATGATGAAAAATTATATCAGGCCTGCAAGCGTTTATGGAACAATATTGTCAACCAGAGAATGTATCTGACCGGTGGAATTGGTTCTACTACAGATGGTGAGGCATTCTCAGAGGATTATGACCTGCCAAATGATATGGCATATGCAGAAACCTGTGCATCAATTGCAATGGTATTTTTTGCAAAGCGTATGCTAAATATTGAGCCGGATGGAATTTATGCAGATATCATGGAGAGAGAGCTGTATAATGGCACGATTAGCGGCATTCAGTTAGATGGAAAGCGTTACTTCTATGTCAATCCGTTAGAGGTGCAGCCAGGTATTTCTGGTAAGGTGTTTGGATATCGCCATGTACTCCCAGAGCGTCCCGGTTGGTATGAGTGTGCTTGCTGTCCGACCAATCTGGTTCGCCTGATGACTTCTCTTTCTGCTTATGCATGGAGCGAAGGAAAAGACACCATTTATTCACACCTGTTCATGGGACAGGAGGCAGATCTTGGAAAGGCAAAAATTCAAGTAGAAAGCCAATATCCGTGGGAGGGCAAGGTGGTTTATCACATTGAGCCAAAGCAGAATGAATTTACAGTGGCAATTCACATCCCTGGATATATAAAACAAAAGGAACATCATTTGAAAGTAACTGTTAACGGGGAGTCAGTCTGCATAGCATGTGCACTTCGAAAAGGCTATTTGTATTTGAATCAAATCTGGAAAGATGGCGATACAGTAGAGATTACCTTTGATATGCCAGTCAGAGAAGTATTTGCGAATAGTAAGGTACGAGATGACGAAGGCTGTGTGGCATTGATGAGGGGCCCGGTTGTTTATTGCTTTGAGGGTGTGGACAATGACGGGGATGTTCAGAGCTTGCGAATTCCAGAAAATGTAGTGGCAGAGGCTGTTTTGTGTGAAGAAGGAAAATTGGCTGGAATGATGCTGCTGAATGTAAAAGGCTACCGTATCCATACAAGTGAAACACTTTACAGCGAAGAACGTCCTACAAAAGAAAAAGAAACACTTACGGCAATTCCATATTATGCATGGGCAAACAGAGGTGAAAATCAGATGCGTGTGTGGATGCATGGGTTGAACGAAAATTAAAAAAGAATCCCCGATTATGCAAACTTTGCGCTTGTGATATGCTACCCTCATATAGGACAATGAAATATAAAAGTCCTATATGGGGGTATTTTCATGTTCAGAAAGAGTA